>Ga0272441_10001668_pt1 | contig 46911 bp, 34 predicted proteins | sample SSMProp6N_FD_193582 | JGI IMG/M metagenome (GOLD analysis project Ga0272441, IMG submission 193582) | Marine sediment archaeal communities from Little Sippewissett salt marsh, Falmouth, MA, United States - SSM-Prop-6N | ecosystem: Environmental > Aquatic > Marine > Wetlands > Sediment ... | reverse complement strand
ACCCCGTCCGCTACAACTACCTCCGGATTCCACGTGACCAGGCACGCCGAAAATGCTTATCTTAATGCCATTGGTGTTTGTCTCCTGACCGCACCCTTTGGAAGGTGTGTGGGGTCGCCTATCGAAAGGAACCCGAGGTCGAGTCCGGACAGATCCTCGTTCACATACGGCGATGCTGGCAGGCACTCCAACTTACAATGCACTACAATGAGTACTCAGATTATTATTACAAGCATATGTACGGCGACAAGGAAACGTACCATATGGCCTGGCGAAGGTTGGGCCAGGAGTACGCCATGCCGCAGCACGGGATTTGCAATCTCGGTGATTGCGTCATGCACCAGCATGATTTCGAGGGGCACCTTCTCTTCCAGCACCGCAACCGAGCAAAATGGCATCTCGACCCAGCCCGGAATCCGAGAATTGACGGGTTCCTCTACGAGGACAAATGCATTGAGTTTCTCCATGAACTGAAGTTCCGGTGGCCGTGCGCGCCGCGGCCCCACAGCCAAAGCCGGGGGTAGCAAGTGTGGGGACCGTTCGGGCGATGCCTCAGGCGTGCGTCGCCGCGGTCGGCCGGGGAGCCTCGTCCGGCTGGGCGGTGCCGGCCGGCGGCTCGGCGCAAGGAGCGGCGGACGAAGCAGCCGCCGGGGCGGCCGGCGTCTCGGCGGCGGCGTCCTCGGACGTGATTTCGTCCCACGTGGTCACGCGGTTGCGGCCCATGCCCTTGGCGGCATAGAGCGCTTCGTCGGCCCGGTCGACGACCTCGTCGACGGTCGCGTTCTGGCCCGGCTCGACGGCGGCGACGCCGAAACTCGCCCGCACCGGCAGTTCCTCCTTCCGGTACGGCACGGTCACGTCCTGGAGGGTCCGGCGGAGGGTCTCGGCGATGGCGGCCGAACTCTCGAGGCCCGAGTCCGGCAGGACGAGGAGGAACTCGTCGCCCCCGTACCGGACGAGGATGTCGCTGGCCCGGAGCCGGTCGCGCAGGAGGTGCCCCACATGCGCCAGGACGGCGTCGCCCGCCTGGTGCCCGTGCGTATCGTTCACCTGCTTGAACGTATCGAGATCCATCATGACGAAGCCGACGGGGGTGCGTTTGCGGCGTGCCCGGGCCATCTCGCGCTTGATGTACCCTTCGGCGTGCCGGCGGTTCACGAGGTCCGTCAGGAAGTCGACCTCCGCCAGTTGCCGGAGGCTCGTGTTGGCCTGCTCCAGTTCCGAGCGGCGGTGGTTCAGATCCCGCACCCAGAACAGGACGCCCAGGCCGATGGCCAGGTAGCCCAGCGCGTAGATATAGACGCTCTGATAACCCGCCACAGCGTCGGGGAGAATGCCAGCGTGCCACATCCGGATGAGGCCGGCGACCTCGCCGCCCGCCAGGCACAGGAACCCGCCGATGATGGCCACCGTGGCCTGCCCCCGCGCGCCGCGGCGCCGACCGTACACCAGGAAACCGACCGCCAAACCGGTCAGCACGACGAGCCGAATCAGGAAAAGCGATACACTCGATGCGCCCATGGGCCGTCCTCACCCCACCCCCGTAACGCGTGCCTGCGGTCTCCCCTTTCCCACAACGGCACCGCCGGTCAGGGTCCCGCCCCGGGAGACGCGGGCGGCCGTCCGGTGCCGGAGTGCCCCGGGGAGCCAGGGGCCCCGGCGAACGCCTATAACTCGTTCAGCGGCGTCTCGCCGTCCGGCGCGAGACGGTCGTCGGTCAGGTCCGCGCGGAACTCGCCGGTGACAGCGTTGTACCACCACCCGCCGTCCTGGTTCCGGGCGCGGAATTGGGTCCGCATGTTCGTGACGATCCGCACGTCCCGAAGGCCGGACACCGGGTTGGCCGGCAGCGAGTCGATGTACGGACCGTACTTGTACCTGTTTTCGTCCGAGTAGTCGCGCGTGTTGCCATCCACGTCCGTGTAGCTCGTCATCTGGTCCAGGAACGTGTCGGCGGAATCGCCCTCGCTGGACGCCGGCAGGGCCCCCTGGTGGTCGACCTCGTAAAGTTGGAGTTGCTTGCGGATTTCCTTGAGCTTGACCTGGAGACTGGCCGCCCGTGCCTGGTCGGCCGGGTCGCGGAACTGGCTCAGGACAATGCCGGCCAGCAGGCCGATAATGATGACGACGATCAGGATCTCGACCAGCGTGAAGGCTCGTCGGCCAGTCCGTATCGGCGTGGACATCATAGTACAACCCCCCTTTTCCTCGTGCCGGACACCCACTGTCCGAGCGAGCCCCACCCAGCACCCCCGAAAAGGGCGGCGTTACCACCGTCCTATACCTTTCTACGTCGGCTGACGCTGCCTCAGGCTTTATAAAAAACCTCCTATAATACGCATCTTCCCCAGTTTTCCAAATCGGCGGCCCGGGGGAACGAACGTGCCGCCGGGTCAGGGGCACGGGCCGCCTCGTACGGGCCGCCGCGATGGCCGAAAAACACGCCTGGAGCCTTTTTCGGGCGACCGCTCCCCCCCGTTGGCCGTATAATCGGGCCCGAACCCAACACGCTGCCCATCGAGACGGCAGGCCCTGCACAGGAAGGAACCCGCATGGAGATTCAGTCGTTCGTCCTCGGTCCGATCCAGGTGTCGGCGTACGTCGTCACGGACGGGGCCGAGGCCCTGCTCATCGACGGACCCGACGGGGCCGAGCAGATGGTCGCGTTCGTCCGCGAGCGCGGCGTCCGGCCGCTGGCCCTGGTGAACACGCACGGGCACGCCGACCACATCCAGGGCAACGCCTTCCTGAAGGAAACCTGGCCGGACATCACCCTCGCCATCGGCAAAGGCGACGCCCCGATGCTTGCCCATCCGATGAAGAACATGTCAATGCTGATGGCCGCCTGGATCAAGAGCCCGGAGGCCGACCGCCTGCTCACCGGCGGCGACACCGTCACCGTCGGCGAGGCGTCTTTCGAGGTGCTGGAGACGCCCGGCCACTCGCCCGGCGGCATCAGCCTGTACTGCCCCGAGGGACCGGACGGCACGGGAGTCGTCTTCACCGGCGACGCCCTCTTCGCCGGCGGCATCGGCCGGACCGACCTGCCGGGCATGAGCGAGGAGACGCTGCTGACGGCCATCCGCGAGCGTCTGCTCACCCTGCCGGAGGAGACGGTTGTCTATCCCGGTCACGGACCGGCGAGTACGATCGGGAGGGAGAAGGAAAGCAACCCGTGGCTGTAACGATTGCGGATTGCGGAATTCGGATTGCGGATTGGCGCGCGGGCACTGCCCGATGTCACTTCGACCGAGGGCCCGAAGGGCCCGAGCGGAGAAGTCTCGTTGTTGATTCCGCAATCCGCAATCCGAATTCCGAAATAAAAAACGCCGCCGGCCCGGTTCCCCACTCACCGAGCCGACGGCACACCTCACAGCGGTCTGCGGCTATTCGTCCGTCTCCGGCTTCCCATCCCGGCTGCGGCTACGGCGAAGCCGCCAGATAATCCTCGGACGACGCGTTTCGAATGATCAGGAAGTTATCGATGAGGACGCGGGCCCCGCGGACCTGGACGCCGGCCCGTCCGCCTTCGAGGGGCCCGACGCCCGGCTGGCCGGTATCGGTCCACGCCACGTGCCACCCGAGCGGTTCGGCGGTATCGCTCCGCCAGACCTTTCCGGCGATGCTCACCCCATCCTCGTCGCGCTGGACGCGGACCTTCAGGGTATACCACCACCCCTCAGCGGGCGGGAGGACGAGGCGATGCGTCTGCCCCTCCAACGGGGCCGTCTCCGCCCCGGGCCGAACGATCTGTTTCATAATCCGCAGCCGCTGCGGCGTCAGTTCCAGGCCGTACCCCGAGTGGTCCGCGCCGCGGTACACACCCGCCGTGACCGCGAAGTCGCCGCGGGCCTCCCGAACCTTGACGTCCACCTGGACGGTGTACTCGGCCCAGTCGGGCTCGCCCGTGACGAACTCCGTGCCGGCACCCAGGCTGAGGGCCCGGCCGACGGGCACGTCGACGACCTCGAACTCCCCGCCGCGGACGCGCACCAGGGTCCAGTTCTTGGGCATCGGACCGGCGGCGTAATCGTCGAAATCGACCGCAACGAGAGGCTCCGGTTCGGGCCCGGCGGCCATGGCGAGGTCGGACTCGAACGTCCGCCGGACGTACCGGGCCACCGGCCCGTCGGGGAGACGCTGGAAGCACTCGCCCGCCGCCCGCGCGTCCCGCAGTTCGTATCGATAGAGGTACCCGGCAGCAAACCAGTACCGCTGCTCGGCGGCTGCCAGGTCCTCGTACTGCTGGACGGCTTCGGTCACGTCGCCGGCGCCGAGGGCCAGGTCCGCCCGCAGCACGCGGGCCAGCGGCGTGCCGGAAACCTCGTCGGCCTCGGCCAGGACGAGCGCAGCCTCGGCCCGATGGCCGAGCGATTCCAGGCACCATGCCCGGAGGACGGCCCCCCGTCCGTCGGCCGGCAGGAGATCGAGGGCCGCCTGGTAGTCCCCCGCCAGCAGGCGGCGTTTCGCCGACGCCAGCGGCTCCTCCGCCGCGTCGCCCGGCAGAACCCGTCCGGCGGCGTCGGCGGCGGCGGTCAGGAGGATGCAGGCCGGCATCCCGGCCCCGGGCTGGGCCAGCCGGTCGGCGTCATCCACGAGCCCCGGCCGGCGGGCGCCAATCTGCTCCAGGAGGAAGCGGACGTCGCGGGTCTGGCGATCCTGGCGGGTCCGCTCGGCGATGGTCGCCACGAGCAACAGGTCCGCCACTTGCAGGACGGACGGCTCGGACCGGGCGAGTTCCTCGCTGACGGCCGCCCGGGCCACCGGCCCCAGCGGCCGGAGTTCCTCCGCCCAGGTGACCTTCTGTCCCATGCGGACGAGGCGCGCGAGGGCCCCATCCGGGCGCACCGGGTGCGCCATGTTGGTCCAGATACCGACGGCCAAGAGGAAGACGGCCGCCGCCGCCACGGCCGCGGGCAGGCCCCGTCGGACCCACCGGGTTCGGCCGGCCCAGGCGCCGAGCGACCGTCGGGGCGGCCGGCCCAGGAGCCCGCGGACGCGGGCCCGGCGGAAGAGGGCCTCGGCCCCGTCGGCGGAGAGGTCCGCCCGGGTGGCCTCGGCAAGGCGCTGGAGCGAGGCAGCGGTTTCGCGCAGCCCCTCGGCGCGGTCGCGGCAGTCGGGGCACTGGCCCAGATGCCGACCGAGGTCGCGGTCGCGATCGCGCGGCAGCAGGCCGCGCGCCGCCTCGTACCATTCATGGGCAGACGGGCAATCCATGGTCTGGAATCTCCCCCCGTGTCGCTCTCGTCTCACTTGTGTCCGGGTCGGGTCCGGCGCGTTCCCGTGCGAGGGTCCGCAACGTGTTGCCGGTCAGATATGCCCCTTCGCCTGCCCCAAACGGGGGCCGGCCTCATGCGCTTATACGACTAACCCGCCGATTCGTCGGGGGTCTTTGGGATTTTCTCCGTTTCTTTACGTCGGTAGAATTTGCGGAGGTACTCCAGCCCATAGTCCATGCGGCTGCGGGCGGTGGACTCCGGACAGCCGACGATGGCGGCGATTTCGCGGTACGAGAGTTCCTGAAGGGCCCGCAGGACCACGACCTCGCGGTACGGCAGGGGAAGGTCGTCGACGGCCCGGGCCAGTTGGGCGAGTTCCTCGTCCGAGGCCACCGTTTCCTCCGCCGCCGCCGGCGCCGGGCCAAGCGCCGACTCCGAGAGGGACCGGAAATCGTCCGGCACGATGGCCCGTTTCTTCTTCAGGAAGTCCGTCGAGAGGTTCCGCGCAATCGTGTAGAACCACGTGCTGAACCGCTTGGGGTAATCGTACCGGTCGGCCTTCTGGAGGACGCGGAGGAACGTTTCCTGGGCCAGGCTCTCGGCCTCGGCCCGGTTGCCGACCAGGCGATAGATGTAACTGGTAATCGGCCCGCGGTACCGGGCGAAGAGCAGGCTGAACGCCTCCTCTTCGCGTCGGCGTTGGATGCGGAGCATGAGGTCTTCGTCGCTGGCCGTCGGGTCGTCCATCGGGGCCGCCTGCCTGCCGGGGCGCGACCCCGCTCGGGACGCGGCCCGGTCACTCCGTGGGAGACTGCGTCTCGGCGGCCTCGTCGTCGCCGGCCTCGCCGACGATGATGCCCCAACGTCGCGCCAGGGCGTGCAGCCGCTCGGTCACTCCGAACCCGAAACTAAACACGACCGGCGTCAAAATCAACGTGAAAACGGTCGAAATGAGTAGCCCGCCCACCACGACGGACCCGAGCCCCTGGTACAGTTCGCTGCCCGGCCCGGGACGAAGCACGAGCGGCAGCATGCCGAGGACGCTCGTCATGGTGCTCATGAAGATGGGGCGGATGCGGCTGTGGACGCTGTCGACGATCGCCTGCTTGATCTCGCGACCCTCGTTGCGGTGGAAGTTCAGCGCCTGGGCCACCACCAGGATGGCGTTGTTGACGACGATGCCGATCAGGATGATGAACCCCAGCATGGTGACCACGTCGAGTTGCGGGGCCGGGATGCCCAACAACTGGTTGTAGCCGCGCATCGCCCACAGCATGGCGAAGCCGCCCACCACCGCGAGCGGCACGGTCAGCATGATCACGACCGGATGGAGGAAACTCTCGAAGAGCGCCGCCATGAGGAGGTACACGATGACCAGGGCCACCAGCAGGCTCCACGACAGGGCCGCCCACATGCGTTCCAGGTCGCGGGCCTGGCCTCGCAGTTGCACGATGTAGGTGGGCGGGATCGTGCCGTCGGATTCCAGCGCCCCGATGACGTCGTTCTGAACGGCCTCCATGACGGCGCCGATGGCGGCGTCCGGCGACAGTTGGGTCTCGAGTTGGACGCTGCGCTGCTGCTCGGTATGCTCGATGACGTTGAAACCGGCCGCCGGTTCGACGGGCGCCACCTGGCCGAGCAGCACCGTCCCGCCGCGCGGCGTCCAGAGGGGCAGATCGTTCAGGCGTTCGATGTGCTGCCGGTACCGTTCCTGGCCGCGGAGCGTCAGGTCGAGTTCGTTGCCGCTCGCTTCCCGGAAGTCCGCCACCTTCACGCCGTTGACGATGGCGCCGACGGCGAAGCCGATGTCGCGGGCCGTCAGGCCGGCGTCGGCGGCGCGCCGGCGGTCGACGGTCGGCCGCAGTTCCCAGTTGCCCCGCTTGTAACTGGGGCGGATGCCCTGGACGCCCGGGACGGCCATCACCCCCTCCTGCATGCGGTCGCCGATGGCGTAGAGGCGGTCGATATCGTCGCCTCGCAACACGATCGAGATCGTCTGCCCCGAGAGGGTGCCCTCCCGCTGGAACAGCCCCACCTGCTCGGCGAAGATCATGACGCCGCCGATCGGCTCCTGGTAGTACTTCCCGTACTTCTTCTCCCACGCCTCGATGACGAACGCGGGGACGAAGGCGGCGGGCGGCTTGCTGCCGACGGCGGCCTTGATATGCTCGGCCATTTCGCGGGCCGCGTCGGCGTCGGCGGCCTTCGCGCCGAAGAAGACCTGGTCGCCCAACGCCACCATGAACGACTTCTCCACACCCGGCAGCCGCATGAGCCGCTGTTCGATGGTCTTGGCCACCTCCAGGTTGTGTTCGGTGCTCGCCCCGGCCTCCGTCAGCATGAACCCCATGACGAAGTTGCGGTTGCCCGTCGGCAGGTACGTCATGGGCGTGGTGTCGAAGAAGAAGAGCACGAGGTACGCGAAGACCCCCACGATGCCGAGGCCGACCACGAGGCGGCGGCCCACGCCCTGCATCAGCCAGTGGACCGTCAGCGTGATGCCGCGCATCACCATTCCGCCGGTCCAGTCCAGCAGGTTCATGCGCTCCAGGGCGCCCGTGCCAAGCGGCTCGCCCACCTCCGGATACATCCGGTCGAGCCGGAGGAAGAGGCGCGGCCCCTCGGCCCCCAGGGCGATAAACGCCGCCAGCAGAAGCAGGCCCACCAGGCGAGCGGGCGTCATGGCCTCCAGCAGCATCCCGACCATAACGTTGTCCACCCACTGCGACACGGGCGGCACGGCGCCCAGCCATGCCAGCCCGTCGACGGCCAGCCACGCGACGAGGACGAGGGCCACCACCGCCATCAGGAGGGTCACGAGCGCGGTCGCGATGAGGACGACCCGCACAACCAAGCGGCGGAGGGCCGCCCGCGCGCGGCTCGCCGGCCGCGACGTCGTCTTCTTCTGCGCCCGCAGAATCTTGCCGGCCAGCATCGGGATGACCGTCATCGACACGACCAGCGACAGCGTCACGCTGATGGCGATGGCCAGCACGATGTCGCGGAACAACTGGCCGGCCTCTTCCTGGATCAGAAGAATGGGGACGAACACGGCCACCGTCGTCAGCGTGGAGGCCAGCACCGCGCTCCAGACTTCGCCGGCCCCGTCGAGGGCGGCCCGGACCGGCCCCTTGCCCATCTCCCGGTGCCGGTAGATGTTCTCCAGGACCACGATGGCGTTGTCGACGAGCATGCCGACCGCGAACGCCAGGCCCGCCAGGCTCACGACGTTCAACGTCCGCCCCAACGCCCACAGGAAGATGAACGTGGCGATGAAACTGACGGGGATCGAGACGAAGACCGCTAGAATGGCCCGCACGTTCCGCAGAAACACGAACAAAACCGCGCCGGCGAGCACCGCGCACAGAATCACGTTCTGCTGCAACTGCCCGATGGACCGGTCGATGTACGTGGATTCGTCGTACACGACCTCCATGCGGCGGTTCATGCGGTCCAGCACCCCGGCGTTCAGCGACGCCACCTTTGCGTATACATCCTTCATGATGGCGACGACGTTCTCGCCGGTCTTCTTGTGAACGGCGAAGACGATGCTGGACGACCCGTCGGTGCGGACGTGGGCAAAGGCGTCCTTGAACCGCTGGGTACTGACGTCGAGCAGTTCCTCCATGCGGACGTCGGGCATGCCGGGCCGGCGAAGGATGACGTTCTCCACGTCGTCGGCGGTGCGGAACTCGCCCACCGTGCGGACGACCCAGCGGTTCTTCTCCTCGTCGATATTCCCGCCGCGCGTGTTCTCGTTTTCGGCGGCCAGCAAGTTGGCCACGTCCATCGGCGTGAGGCGGTACGAGGCCAGTTGCACGGGGTCGAAGGCGGCCTCGACGTGGCGTTCCCGACCGCCGTACACCTCGACGCGGCTGACGCCGTTGAGCCGCTTCAGTTCCGGTTCGAGGATATCCTCGGCGAACTCGCGGAGGTCGTCGCTCGTCTCGCCCTCGCCCTCCAGACTGATGAAGCAGATCGGGTGGCCGTACGGCTCCCCGAAGAAGAGGACGGGTTCCTCGGCCTCGTCCGGCAGGTCCTCCACGAGGTTCAACTTGTTGATGACGTCGATGGAGGCGACGTCGAGGTTCGTGCCCCAGTCGAACTCCAGGCGGATCTGGGCCATGCCCTCCGAGCACGTGGACGTCATCTCGCGGAGCCCCTCGACGGCGTTGAGTTGCTCCTCGATCTTCGTGACGACCTCGCGCTCCATCTCCTGGGGCGCGGCCCCGGTCCAGTACACCGTGACGCCGATGACCGGCACGTCGACGGTAGGCGTCAACTGGCGCGGGATGCCAAAGATGGCGATCCCGCCGAACAACACGGCCAGCAGGACGGCCACGATGACGGGGACCGCGTGGCGAACGCAGAATTCGATGAATTTCATCCGCCGGCCCCCGCCTCGCCCCCGTCCGCGTCCGCGCCGGTCACCCCCTCTCCCTTGACGGGAGAGGGATGGGGTGAGGGTGAAAGCCCGGCCTCGGCGCGGTGATCCCCCTCACCCTGCCCTCTCCCACCAGGGGAGAGGGATTCCGGACGCCGCGCCCCATCGCCTTTGGCCGCACCGCCGTTCGGCTTGCGCGGTCCCTTGCCCTGTTCCCTCAACGCCCGCTTGACCGGTGCGCCCGGTTCCATCAGGTACGTGCCGCGCGTCACCAGCGGCATGCCGGGTTTCAGGTCGGGGCTTTCCACCTCCATGAACCGGCCGTACCCACCCACGAGATTCACGTACAGGCGGACGGCATAGAGGACCCCTTGGCCACCACCGTCCGCCGGAGGGGATCCCTGGCCGTCGCCCGCGTTGCCGGCCCCCGCCGGCGGGGTCGCCTGAACCGTATACACCACGTCGCGGCCCAGTTGGCGGATGACGGCCGCCTTCGGCACGAGCAGGGCCTCGTGCGCCGGCCCGACGGGCAGCCACGCCCGCGCCTGGAGCCCGGCCGCAATCTCCGGCCGGCCATCCTTGATCGCGTTCTCCACGTCCACGCGCACCGTCACCGTGTGCGTACCTTCGGCGGAAGCCGGTACGATCTGCGAAATCCGGCCGTCGTACTGCCGCTCCGTTCCCAAGGCCGGAAACACCACCGGCGCCGTCGCGCCCCGTGACAGGTCTTTCAGGTACCGCTCCGGCACGTCCAGTTGAATCCGGATAACCCCCAGGTCGACCACCTCGGCCACGGGGGACCCCGGGCTCAGCCACTCGCCTTCCTCGCACATCTTGCGGACCACGAACGCGGGAAACGGCACCCGCACCGTCATCTTCTCGAGCGTGTCCTCGAGGCCCGCCACGGCCGCGGCCTCGGCGACCACGTCGGCCTTCGCCTTGGCCACGTCCTCGATCCGGTACCCGGCCTCCAGTAACGCGAGGCCGGCCGTCGCCTCTGCCAGACGCTCCTGGGCCGTTCGATACGCCGCCTGGACCGCATCCATTTCGGCCTGGGTGCTGGCGCCGTCGGCCAGCAGGTTCCGCGTCCGTTTGTACTCCTGCGCCCACCGATCGAGGTCGGCCTTGGCGGCGGCCAAACGCGCCCGGCCCTGGGCGACGTCCTCCTTGCGGTACCCGGCCTCCATCTTCGTGAGGCCGGCCCGGGCGGAGGCCAAGCGGCCCTTCGCCTCCTCCAGGCTCAGCGCCACCGGCTTGGTGCGGATCCGGCAGAGGACGCCCTCGGCCTGCACGTAGTCGCCGGCGTCGGCTTCCATCGTCTGGACGCGGCCGGACGTCTCGGCACCGATGACGGCCCGGCGCCGGGCCTCGCCAACGCCGACGATCTCGACCGTCCGGCGGATGGGACGCCGCTCGACCGGTTCGGTGTAGATGGGCGTCGGGCCGAATTGGGCCCGGGCCTCGGATGTCAGAACAACCACGGCCGCCAGGACGGCGGCCCCTGTGCGCAAGGCTCGCATCGACGTGCCCCTTCCGGCAGGCCCCACTGTTTCCAGCCGGCGACTGTTAACAGGCGTTAAGGAATGCCTTCATCTTACGGCCGGCGGGCGCCGGTGTCAACGCCGCGCGCGGGCCGGTTGTCGGTTGCCGACACCCCGCGTGCGTGCTATGCTGGCGGTCGGCGTTTCCGCGTTTCACAGCCAGGAGGCCGCTCATGTCGGACGAGACCGACCCGGTACATGCCGACGAACCGCCCGCCCGCCGGCCGCCGCCGGCTAACGCCCGGCCATGAGCGAAGCGAATGGCCGGGGCCCCCGGGTGGCATGGCCACGCTTGCGTGGCCATGGGATACCGCAGAACATGGCCACCCAACAGCGGGTGGCCATGCCACCCGGCGCATCGAATCAGCGCAAACGGGAGCACGCACAATGACCTCATCCGGAATCCACCGTCGCGACCTTCTGAAGGGCGCCGCCGGGGCCGTCGCCCTCGGCGCCGTGACGAGAACCGCCGGCGCCGCCTCATCCAAACCCGCGGAAGACGGCTGGCAAATCGGCATCTACACGCGGCCGTGGGCCAAGTTCGATTGGCGCACGGCCCTCGACGCCATCGCCGAGGCCGGTTACACCTGCGCCGGCCTCATGACGACGAACTCGAAGAACCACCTCGTCATCTCGGCCACGACGACGCCCGAGGAGGCGCACGCGGTGGGCGAGGAGTGCCGCAAGCGCGGCCTCACCGTGCCGAGCGTCTACGGCGGGGGCATCCCCGTGGGCGAGTCGCTCGAGGCCGGCGTCGCCGGCATGCGGCGGCTGATCGATAACTGCAAGGCGTGCGGGGCGGCGAACCTCCTCATGGGCGGCATCGGCAACAAGGACCTCTACGACCGGTACTACAAGGCCATCGCCGAAACGTGCCCCTACGCCGCCGAGAAGGGCGTCGGCATCAGCGTCAAACCGCACGGCGGCCTGAACGCCACCGGGCCTCAGTGCCGCAAGACCGTCGAGGCGGTCGGCCATCCGAACTTCCGCATCTGGTACGATCCAGGAAACATCTATTATTATTCCAGCGGCGAGCGCAATCCCGTAGAGGACGCCCCGACCGTGGCGGGCCTCGTGGTCGGCATGTGCGTCAAGGATTACGTCCATCCCAAGAAGGTGGCCGTGACGCCCGGCGAGGGGCAGGTCGATTTCCCCGCCGTCATGAAGCAGTTGAAGGCGGGGGGCTTCACGTCCGGGGCGCTCGTCATCGAGTGCCTCTCGCCGGGCGACGAGAAGCACCTCCTGGCCGAGGCGAAGAAGGCCCGCCGCTTCGTCGAGGGCCTCGTCGCGTAGACCGCGCGCCAAGTGCCACTGGCGGCTTGTCCGCCAGTGCGTCGCCTGCGCCCCAAGCGCACGGCCGGACAAGACCGGCCGTGGCACGTGGCGCACGGACGGTCCTGGCGGGCTGACCTGCGCGGAGTGGTCCGTGTTCGCCGGCCCGCTCGCGGGCCGCGCGCCGTGTCGCACACGCACTGGCGGAGAGCGCCGCACCGCGCCTGACGGCACCCGGCAGAACGGCCGAAGGAGAGGGGCATGAAAGCGCCACGCATAATGATGCCGGCCGCGCTGCTCGCCGCGGCAATCCTGGTGCTGGCCGGCTCCTCCTCACCGGCCGGCGAGCCTGCCCCCTCATCGACCTCGGCGGCGCCCGGGCAGCGTCCCCAGACGGCCGAGGATCCGCAGTGGCCCTACGTCCGCGAAGGCCGGTACGTCCGCTGGCTGGGCCGAGTATGGAACACGCGGCGACCGGACAGGATCTGGCAAACCGACAACGTCGGCACGCTCGGCCAGCACAACGGCACAGCCACGTACCTGGGCGAAAACCGTGTCAACGGCGGCATCGTCGAGTTCGACGTCAAGTTCGACACGGGGTACCTTGCCCCCAAGGGCGGCGGCAAGCACTTCCTGGAGATCATGAGTTGGGTGGCCGACCGCTCCGACCGCAAGGCCGTGGGCGCGCGGCCCTGGTCGCGGATCGAACTGGCGGGACTCGGCGGCCGGCCACGGTGCCTCATCTGGAACTACGGACCGCAGTTCCACGGGAACGCCACGACGGTGTTCTCCGTCGGGCCGGCCTTCAAGCCCGACCGCTGGTACCACATCCGCTTCGACTGGACCTACCGCCAGCCCGCCGGACGCTTTGCGGTCGGCATCGACGACCGCTCGTACCAGGCGGAGTTCCGATTCCTGCCGGGAACAATCGGCCCCGGCCGGTTCTTCCTGTTCGGGCACGTCGAGACGACGCAGCCGGACGGCCGTCTGCACTTCCGTAACCTGAAGGTGGAGGACCGCTCATGAAACACGAGGCGACCCGCCTGGCCGCCGCATGCGCCGTGCTGGCAGCCACCATCATCTGGGATGCGTCCGCGGTCCTGGCCCAGCCGCTCGAGGCCGGCATCGGGGTCGCGGACATCACGCCGCCCGTCGGCTACCGCATGAGCGGGTACTTTCACGAGCGCCTCGCCACCGGGACGGCGAACCCGCTGCACGCCAAGGCCCTCGTGCTGAAGCAGGGCGAGGCGTCGGCGGCCGTCGTGTTGTGCGACCTCATCGGTCTGTCGCGTGACGTGTCGGACCGCGCCCGCCGGGCGGCCGCCAAGGCCACGGGCATCCCCGCCGAGCGGATCCTCCTCGCCGCCACCCACACCCACACCGGCCCCCTGTACGCGGGCGCCCTGCGGAACCACTTCCACGCCCTCGCGATGGCCGAGCACGGCAAGGACCCGCGGGAAGCGGTCGATTACCCGGCCCTGCTCGCCGAGCGGATCGCCGCCGCCGTCAAACGGGCCGCCGAGGACGCCGCCCCCGCCCGCCTGGCGGCCGGCACGGCCGAGCAGCGCGGCCTCTCGTTCAACCGCCGGTTCCACATGAAGGACGGCTCGGTCCGGTTCAATCCGGGGATGAAGAATCCGGACCTGGTCCGTCCCGCCGGACCCATCGACCCGTGCGTCGGCATCGTGACGGTCCGCCGGCCGGACGCGAAGCACCCCGCGGCGGCGGTCGTCAACTTCGCCCTCCATCTCGACACGGTGGGCGGCACGGCGTACGCGGCCGACTTCCCGTACTTCCTGGAGCGGCGCCTGCGCGAGGCGTGGGGCGAGGGGTTCACCCTGCTCTTCGGCACGGGCGCGTGCGGCGACATCAACCACCTGGATTTCGTCAACGGCGTGCGTCTCAAGACCGAGGTCATCGGCCGGACGCTTGGCGACACGGTTTCGGCGGCGGACCTCGCGCCGCTCGATGCGCCGGCGCTGGCCGTCCGGCGGACGGTCGTCCGCGTGCCGCTCCAGGCGTTCAGCGACGAGGAGGCCGCGTGGGCGAAGGAGGCCATCCACAAGGTCGGCTCGCGCGACCTGCCGTTCCTGGAGCGCGTCCGGGCCTACAAGATCCTGGCGTGCGAGATGCGCCGGGACGACGCGCCCGACGGCAAGACGGTGCCGATCGAGGTCCAGGTGCTCCGCCTCTCCAAAGGGTGCGCGGTCGTCGGCCTGCCCGGCGAGGTCTTCGTGGACCTGGGGCTCGCGGTCAAGCGGGCGTCGCCGTTTGAGACGACGCTCCTCATCGAACTCTGCCAGGACGCCCCCGGGTACATCCCGACGGAGAAGGCGTTCCGCGAGGGAAGTTACGAGACGGTGAACTCGCGCGTGGCCCCCGGCGGCGGCGAACGGATGGTCGAGGCCGCCGTTGCCCTGCTCAAAGAACTCGGCGGGTAGGTTGCGGTATAGGCGAGGCTTGCGCCAACGCCCGGCCATGAGCGAAGCGAATGGCCGGGAACGGGCACCGGCGCCCCAAACGCACTGGCGGACAAGCCGCCAGTGGCACCCGGCGCGCACGGCCGGGCAAGGCCGGCCGTGGCACATGGCGCACGAACGGTCCAGGCAGGCTGCCCGGCGCGGAGCGGTCCGTGTTCGCCGGCCCGCTTGCGGGCCGCGCGCCGTTTCGCACCGCAAGGCCGGCCGTGGCACCCGGCGCCTCATCCCGCGGCGACGTGCGGCTCCAGCGCCTCAGCGAGCGGGTCCCACCCTTCCGGGCCGTAGCCCAGATGCAGCCGGCGGCGCCAACCCTCGGCGAACTCGAACCGGCCGGACATCTCGCCGACCTCCCGGCTGAAGCCCTCCATGGCCGCCAGATACGAGTCCATGCCCTGGGTCGCGTCGAGCCAGGCCCGCTGACTCTCGTGGCAGGCGAGCATGGCCCGCTTGCGCGGGTGGACGTCGGTCACGTCGACGAACAGGTCCGGCCGCACCGGCTGCCGCAGCGGGTCGCGGTTGCCGTGCGGTTGGGCGTGGTAGACGGCCACGTCGCCGCCGACGGGGTCGCGCGGCGGGTCGGTCACGACGTTCGGCATGCCGCGCACGAATGCCGCCGTCACGGCGAGGCGGACGGCGTTCTGATGGTCCTCCATGTAATCGGCGGGCGACTGGACGAGGAGGATCTCGGGGGCCACCTCGCGCATCACCGCCGCCACGCGGGCGAGGAGCCGCGGCTCGTAGAAGAGTTCCAAATCAGCGACCAGCGGCGGGTGGAACACGGCGCCGATGGCCTCGGCGGCGGCCGTGGCTTCGGCCGTCCGGATGCGGACGATCTCGTCGGCCGGCAGCGTCGCCGTCCCGCACGAGCCGTTGGCGATGTTCAGGTAATGGAGGTCGTACCCCGCCTCCCCCAGCCGGATGAGCGTACCGGCCATGAGGAACTCGATATCGTCCGGATGGGCGGCGACGGCGAAGGCGCGGGGTGGCATGTCCTGCTCTCCAAAGGCACGCGCCCATACGGGCGGCTAACCGAATTCGGGGGTGCCACTGGCGGCTTGTCCGCCAGTGCGCCTCGACCTTCGCAACACACTGGCTGACAAGCAGCCAGTGGCACCCGGCGGGGTGGCATGGTCACCCGATGTTGGGTGGCCATGTGACTTAAGGGCGAACGTCCATGGCCACGCAAGCGTGGCCATGCCACCCTCAGAATCCTTAATGCATCTCGGCCGCACACGTGCCGAGGCCCGGCCGGTAGAAGTTGAACCGCACGTTCGGATGGTCCGCCAGGAGCGACATCGGCACGGCCGCGTCCGCCAGCCCCTTCGCAATCATCAGCGTCGTCAGCCGCATCCCGAACGGGTTGTCGTGGCACCCGGCCTGCCAGATGGAGACCGTCTCGGCCTTCCACGTTTGGACGGGCCCGACGGTGACGGCCCGGTCGGGCACGTTCTGGACCACGCCGCCGCCGCTCGTCCGGGCGTTCTGGACGAGCGTCATCGGGTGCAGGTCCACGACGCGGGTGCCGAGCCGGCGGTACTCCTCGGGCGGCGGGGGCTCGTCCTCATGCGGCGGCTCGCGCCGCGGCGGATCGTTAAACGCCCAGTGCTTGACTTCGCCCTGCCCGCCCTGCATGACGACGCACCGCACGCCGTCCCAACTCGCGGTGTAGGCCGACGTGTCGGCCTTCGGGAAGTGCAGGTTCGCCTCCGGCATGGCGAGATCCGGCCGGATACGGTTGAAACACAACTCGCGGTCGGCCCGGGCGAAACTCAACGCATGGTCCTCGCCCACCTCCGTCTCGCCGACGACCCACTCGTCCATCCCCCAGAAATGGGCATCGGCCAGCGACAGGTCCAGGGCGTTCACGAGCCGCGCCACAAGCGGCAACTGCTCCGTAGGGCCGATGGGCCCGCAGATGCCGGCGGGGATGTCCGCGGTCGCCTCCCGCCACGCGCTGATGTACTCGAGCGCCTCGGCCAGGTAGAACTCCTCCAGCGTGTCGTAGAAGACGACCTGGAACCCCGGCCGCGAGAGGGCCGCCAGGTCCTCCGGCGTCAGGCGCGCCGCACCGTCGAGGATCTCGCGATCGAGCGTCGTGTAATCCCACCAGCCGGGGGCGACTTTGCTCTGCGGACGCATGGGGACCTCCTGTCTCGTCGAAGCCGGGTGACATGCCAACGCGCCGGGCAAGCCCGGCGGCTAAATGTAAACGACACCACCCGCCCCGGCCTACTTATGGTTGCGGGCCCTGACCCAACCCCTCGACCCACTTCCGCACGGCCGCCGGGTCCCATTTCTCGGGCGGCTTTTCGTCGAGGTTCCGGGTCAGGTCCTCCGGGGTCGGCCGCTTGGACGGCACGCCGCCCGCGGGCACCTCGCCGCCCGCCACCCAGACCATGGCGTTCAGCAGCAGCCGGCGGAACTGGTCGTGCGCCAGGTTCCAGTGCCAGTGCAGCCCCGTGAAGCCGAACCCGCGTCCGCCGTCCGGCCGCTCGCGGACCCAGGCCATGTGTTCCGCCTGACCCTTGCGGGCCTCCAGGTGCGGCTTGCCGCGGCGGGTGCCGTCCGGCGGGACGGCCGACAGGATCGGCACGACGCCCTCCGACCCCTCGCGGAACCGGATGCCGTAGTACCATTCGTCCTTGAGCGCGAACGGCTTCACGCCCCGCGTAATCGGATGGTCCGGCAGCGGCGTCACCTCGGCCACCCAGATCGGATTGGCCGAGTACCCGCTCTGCCAGTACCCGCCCACGGTATCCAGGGTGAGGCCGGCCGCCTCCTTCGGCACGCCGGTGGCGTAATGGAGGAGCGCGAGGCCGACGCCCTTCTTGACAAGGGCCTCGACCTCGGCCACGCGCCCTTTCAGCAGGTGCCCGCCGCCCCCGTCGCAGTTGAGGACCAGGGCGTCGGCCTCGGCGAGGGCCTTCTCGTCCTTCGGCCATCCGCGATGGACCACCACGCGGACGCCCGGCACGTCGCGGAGGGCCTCGGCCAACAGGGCGAACCCCGCGTAATGCTCGTGCGTGCCGTACCCATGGCTCCGGCCGCCGGCGATGCAGACGATGGTCCGGACGTCCTTTTCGGCGGCCGGGGCGGCTGCGGCGGCCGCGCCCACCGTCAGGAGGACAAGCAGGACGGCGCCTGCGCTGCGCATCGTTCTCGTTCGCATGTTGGGCAACTCCTGTGTGGCCCGGCCGGCTTGTCCGGCCGGGTGGACATCGAATCGCACATGACACTGGCGGACAAGCCGCCAGCGGCACCCGACGCACGGATGGCCACGCCGGCTGCCCGGCGCGGAGTGGCCCGTGTTCGCCGGCCCGCTCGCGGGCCGCGCGCCGTTTCACAGCGCCCGGCCGGACAAGACCGGCCGGGCCGCACAGGCACACCCTCACGCGGTGGGCTGGCGACCCACCGCGCGGAATCCACCTGCAACCGTGCAGCCCTACTCGTCAATAGGAATCCCGAGGTCCGTCAGGGTCTCGCGCATCCAGGCGAGGGACTTCTCGATGAGCGGGCCGCCCCGCCCTTCGCATTCCATGCTGAGGGCCCCGTCGTAGCCGTGGTCGCGGAGCACCTCCAGGCACCCGCGGATGTTGTCGGCGTTGACGCCGTCGCCGATGGCGCTCTCGCTCATGGCGATACCCGTGTCCTTGCCGCGCATCGCGTCGGCCAAGGCCTGCGACACGTCCTTGATGTGCACGTGCGAGACCCGGTCGACGAACCGCTCGAGGAAAGCCACCGGTTCCTGCCCGGCGATGAACGTGTTCCCCGTATCCATGTTCATGCGAAGATACGGGCTGTCGACGAAGTCGAGCATCTCGGCCATCCGGTCGGGGTTGGTGGTGAAGTAGCCGTGCGGCTCGATGTTGACGATGACCTCGTGCGCCTCGGCCACCTCGATGATCTGCTCGTAGCACTGCCGCATGAGGCCCATGGCCTCGGCGTCGTCCAGACCCTCGGGGGCGTGCAGGCCGTCGGTCGTATCCACGTGGTTGAAGCCCGCCAGTTTCGCCCACCGGATGCAGTCCATCGTGTACCGCACGCCGTAGAGAAGCCCCTCTTTGCCGGACATCGGATAGGCGGCGTCAATCTGCGAGAACCGCACGCCGTACGTCGCCATCTTGCGGACCAGCAGGGCGGGGTCCTGGTGCAGCGCCACGTGCGGGAAGTAGCCGAGCCCGTGAATCCAGTTCGGCCCGCTGAACACGCCGCACTCGATCCAGTGGACGCCGTTGGCCTGGGCCCACGCCAGGCACTTCTCGAAACTCCAGTTCACGGAATTGAACGCGTCACAATGAAAACCGAGTTTCATGGGTAGGTTCCTTTTTCAATGTCCTTTCAAGCGGGGGCGCCGGGTGCCACTGGCGGCTTGTCCGCCAGTGCGGCCGATGTCATTTCGAGCGAGGGCCGAAGGCCCGAGTCGAGAAATCTCGCCTTGGGGTCCGAAACGCCGAAGCCCAACAACGAGATTCCTCCGCTCGCCTTCGTTTCGGCACGCCGAAGCGAAGGCTCGGTCGGAATGACATCGCCAGGGCCCCTTATTCCGGCGTCACGGTTTCGGTTCCAGCCCCGCCGCCCACGCCGCGCCGCGGCGGTACAGGGCCCGCACGGCCTCGGGCGCCAGGGCCTTCGTGTCGTGCCCGAGGACGGAGTGAAACACCCGCCCCTTGCCGCACGTCAGCACGAACGCCATCGGGTAGTCTTTGTGGTCCACCTTGGAGGTGGCTTTGGCCAGCAGATGGACGGGCGTTTCGCCGGCGAGGCACGTGTAGAGTTCGTCCACGGTCTCGAACGCCTTCGGCAGTCCGCGGGTGATCGGATGGTCCGCGTCGACGACGTCCACGGTGAACGGTCCCCGCGGATCGTGGCCCCGTAGTTTCGGGTCCCACACGCGGCCGGCGATCCGGAGGAAGCCCGGCCAGTCCTGCCACGCCCCGCACGCAAAGTGGACGAGCACGAGCCCCCCGCCGCCGCGGACGAACTTCTCGAGGTTCTTCCGCGCCGCCTCGCCGGGCGGCGGCACCTGCCAGTCCATCCAGTGATGGACAACCGCCTTATACGGCGCCAGGTCGCCCGTCTCGAGCCACGCGGGGTCGGTGACTACGTCCACCGCGAGGCGCTCATCCCGCTCGATGGCCTGCCGGAGGATGGGCGTCGTCTTCCGCCACGGGTGCCCCGGATGGTCCACGCCCGTGACGAGCAGGATGCGGGCGTCGGCCTTGCGCGGCGACCGGTCGACCGCGATCGCACCGGCCGATGGGTCCGGCGCCTCCGCCGCGGCCTTGGGCGGATCGCTCGTCGCGTCGCTCTCCAGCAGCCACACCTCGCTCACCACGGCGTTCGGCTGCGACTCGTTGCGGAAGGCGAGGCGGACCTGCTTCGCCGCCGTCACGGAGCGCGGCACGTCCAGGACTTTCTCGCCGGGTTTCTCGCCGCGGGCGCCGGAGGGCAGGTCGGTCCTGGCGAGGAGCCGGACGGCCCGCCGGCCGGCCGGCGCCGCCCACACCGACTGGGCCCGCGTGTTGTGGTCGTAGTCCCACCACGAGAAGCCGAGCCGGTACGCCCGCTGCGGGTCGAGGCCCGCCGCCTCGATCGCGACCTCCTGCCCCGTGAAGACGATCGTGCCGTAACGGACCGGGGCGCCGGAGTCCGATCCGCCCCAGAAGTACGGCGCCCCGCTCGCGACGCGGAGGCGGGGCCCGTCCTTCTCGCCGGCGGTCGTCTGCGGACCGCAATCCATGTAACACGCCAGGTGGAAGCCGTCCGGGGCGGCCTTGTCGAGTTCCTTCCGGCGGGCGGCGAGGGCCTTGGGATCGGCCCCCGGCACGGGCGCGGCGGCGGTGCGCCGGGGCCTGCGTTTCTGGGCGGCCTGGATCTTCTTGACGGCAGCCTCGGCCTCGGCCTTGACCTGGGGATCGTCGACGAACGCTTCGGCGGCCGCCAGGGACCATGGCTCCGCCACCTCCGCCAGGGCCGCCAGCAGCATCTTCTTGGCGTCCGGCGTGGCGGCAAGCGGGCGGACCCGCTCCATCATCCGCTGACGGGCGGCGGCGTCGGAGGTCTCCTTCATCAGCCGCATCGCCGCCCGGAAAGCCAGCACCCGGTGCGTCCGGTTCTCCGATTCCTTCGCCACTGCCAGGACCAGGTCGGCGGCGGCCGCGTCCGGCCACGCCACCAGCGCCCGGACCGCCGCGTCGCGGACGGCGGCGGCGTCGGCGGCCAGGTACGGCTCCAGGAGCGCAAGCCCGCCCCCGTCGCCGAGTGCCGGCAGCACGGCCAGCAGCCGGGCCTTCCCGGGGGGCGACGCCTCACCGAGGGCCTTGCGGATGGGCGCCAGGCGGGCCTCGGCCTTTGCGACGCGCTTGCCGACGGCAACGGCGGCGGCGTGGCCGGCCTTGATGACGCCGGCGTCCTCCGCCTCCGCCAACCCCTTCAGGACGGCGGCGTACTGCCCGGGCGTACCGACGACGGCCAGCGCGTCCATGGCCGAGGCGCGCACACACGGGAACGGCGCCTCGACGCCCTCCAGCAGGACCGTACCGGCGTCGGCCATCCGGCGATCGGCGATGGCGGCCAAGGCCGCGTTCCGCTGCGGCAAGTTCGCCTTGGCCGCCGCGTCGAGGATGGGTTTCTCGGTCCCCTCGGCGTTGAGGCGGGCCAGGGCCTCGCGGGCCGCCCCCTGGACCACCCCCTTGCCCGTGGCAGCGAGGTCCAGCAGGCGCGGCACGTCCTCGGCCGCGCCGAGCGCCCCGAGGGCCCGGACGGCCGCCACACGGATCTGCTCGTCCTTCGCGCCGGCGAGTTTCAGGACGCCCGGCCGCGCGGCCGCGTCGGCGCGGGCGGCGAGGACGTCGAGCAAGAGGACCTGGTCGCGGACCGACAGGTCCGGCAGCCGCCGGACGAGTTCTTCGGTGACGTGCCGGCTCGTCAGGCGCCGCGCGGCCTGGATGGCGGCCGCCCGGACCGTGGGGTCACGGTCGTCGAGGGCCGTGGTGATCGCCCCCCACCCCGCCTGACCGCAGTAATCGACCAGGCCCATCATGGCGGCGATGCGCCACCGGGCGGGGAGGTCGGCGTCGAAGATCTCCCGATAGATGGCGACGGCCCGTTTCGGCTCGCGGGCCGCCGCCAGACGGCGGGCGCAGCGGAGACGGGCGTCGCGGAGGCGGTCGGCGAACTCGCCCGCGGCGTCCTTCGGCACCCGGGCCAGGGCATCGGCCGCCTCAATGGTGCCGATTTCGCCGAGCGCCGCAGCGGCGGCAAAGACGACTTGGCTATCGCTGCTGAGCAGGAGATGCCCGGTCAGAGACTCGACGGCCTTCGCGTCGCGGCGGGCGGCGAGGGCGCCCACCAGAGCGACGCAGCGGGAGCCGCCGGCCCGGCTCAGCGCCTTGCGAAGGACCATGGCGGACGCCTCTCCGGGAATCGCCGCCAAGGCCTGCCGGGCGATCTCGAACGTCTCCTCCTTCGCCAGCAGCCGCGCGAGGACAGGCACCTGCGCATCGCCGGCCACGAGCGGGAGCCACCGGCACACGAACCGCTTGGCCTCCGGCGTGGCCTTGGGGTCCTCGAGGACGGCGGCGAGGCGGTCGGCCATCGCGGGGGCGCGGTCGGCGTCGCCGGCGGCGTGCTGGACCTGGGCCTCCAGGAACCGGAGCAGCCGGCGCGGCTGGTCGTCCGTGTAGGCGGGCAGGCGCTTCAGGGCCTCCTCCGGCGTGAGGGTATCGGCGGGTTCGGCGGCGCTCGCCGTCGCGGTCGCGAGGCAGGCGGTCAACGCGAAAGCGAGAAGCGTCGGCTTATGCATGTGCGATTCCTCGTTCGTACACCACTGCACGGCACCCGCTCCCCTTCGGGTCGCGGCCAAAAGTGCAGAATCACATCCGCCACGGCGCCCGCATGGCGCGGCTGAGCATGCGGTCGGCGGCGGGGTCGCCGGCGAACCGTTCCTCCTGCCAGTTCCACGTGAGCGGCCGGCCGAGGCGCGTCGCGATGTCCGCGACGATCGTCAGCGTGGTGGCGGCATGGCCCGCCTCGACGGGTGCCACGGGGTCCCGCCGCGAGTGCATGCAGTCGATCCAGTTCTGATGGTGCCCGCGGGAGACGTACAGCCGCTCGTCGCCGGGCTGGAGCGTCGTCTGGAGCAGCGACGGCGGGTCGGCCTTGATCCCGCCGCGGTTGACGTGGACCCACCCCTCGGTGCCGATGAAGCGGCACCCCTGGGGATTCTTCCGATTGTCGGTGAAACTCAGGGTCAGTCCGCCGGGCGTCCGGGCGGTCACATCCCATGTGATGGACGTGTTCGCGATGCCCGTCTCGGGGAAGACGGCCGTGCCCTCGATCGCCAGCGGCTCGGTGCCCAGCGCCGGGGCGCCCCACAGGGCGATGTCCACGTGGTGGACGCCCCACGACTGGATCCATCCCACGCAGTAATCGAGAATAAAGTACCAGTTGTACGAGCACTTGAGGCGGTTGTACGGCGTCCACCGGGCCGGGCCGAGCCAAAGGTCGTAATCGAGTCCGGGCGGGACGGCCTCGGGCGGGACGTCGGGCAGCGCCCGGCCGCCGGGCACGCCCACCTCCACGCGCTCGAGGTTCCCCAGGTACCCGTTGCGGGCGAGTTCGCACGCGAAGCGGAAGTTGCCGCCCGACCGCTGCTGCGTCCCCACCTGGAGGATGCGACCGTGACGGCGGATTGTCTCCACGAGGGCCCGTCCCTCCGCCACCGTCAGCGACAGGGCCTTCTCGCAGTACACGTCCTTGCCGGCGCGGGCGGCGGAGGCGGCGTGCAGCGGATGCCAGTTCTCCGGCGAGGCCACGACCACGGCGTCGATGTCCGGCCGGGCGAGAAGTTCGCGGAAGTCCGGCGTCGCGAGGCACCCGGTGAACGATTCGCGTCCCGCGCGGTCGGCGTAATAAGACTGGACGGCCTTGCGGACGGCCTCGCGCTTGGGCTGCTGGGGATCGCAGACGGCCCGGATCTCGACGTCGCCGTGGCCCCGCAGGGCCTGGACGTGGTGCGACCCGCGCCCGCCCGTGCCGATGGAGCCCAGGCCGATGCGCTCGCTCGGCGAAGCGACGCCGCCGGCGCCCATCACGGAGGCCGGCACGATCGCCGGCGCCGCCACGGCCGCGCCCAGTCCCGCGAGGAACCGCCGGCGGCTGAGCGCCGCCCGAGGCTGTCGCCCTTTTTCACGCATCCGTGCATCTGGGCACTGCATCAGGAACCTCCCTCCTTCTCCCGTCCGGCCCGGCCCGCGGCGGGGCTGCATCATGACCGAAACGGCGGGCGGATGCAAACCCCTTGGCCTGCCGACGGCGCAGCGCGCCGCTCACGGCGCCGTCCGCTCGTCCGGAGCGGCGGCGTCCGGCCGGCCGCAGACGTTGGCGCGAACCGTCAGGCCCGTGTCGGCGTGGATCTGGCGGACCGCCTCCTCGGCCGAGGCGTGATAGAACCGGTTGTGATGGATCTCGGCGCCCTCCTCCGGCCGGCCGCGGATGCACACCGCCGGCACGCCGACCGCCTGGAACACGTTGTGATGGATGAGGATGCGGCCGCCCGCCACGTCCGTGCCGTCCTTCCGGTCCGCCCCGCCGTGCATGTCGAAACTGTGCCCGTTGGCGTGCGGGCCCACGAGGTTGTACCGGGCCTCGTACCCTGTCCCGGGCCGGCCCGTGCCGGCGATGGCGTGGCGGCAGAAATCGAACCGGTTGGCCTCCACGAGGGCGGTGGCCTGGTCCAGGCACACGCCGTACCCGAGCCCGGACCGCTGGTTGTGATGCATGTGGTTATGGTGGACGTGGCCGCCGGCACCGCGGCGAAGCAGGACGGCGGCGTGGCTCCAGCCGGAGAGTTCGCAGTTGTCCACCTCCAAATCGGGGTGCGCCGTCTGGATGCCGCGCGAGTTCGGAATGCTGTAGTACTTTCCCTCTTTGCCGAGGCGGCGCATCTGGTCGGTCCGGCGCTCGGGGTCCGGCCCGCGCAGCCGCAGCCCCGTGACGCGGACGCCCGGCCCACCGATGCGCAGGAGCGGCATCGCCCCGAGGTCAGTGGTCTGCAGCAGGGCCCCGGCGGATCCGTCCCGTCCGCGGCCGGAGGCGAGCGTCACGCCGGCGGGAATCTCGATCGTGGCCCGGCCGGTGAGGTCGATCTCGGCCCCGTCGGCGACGTAGACGACGTCGCCAGCCCGGGCGTCGGCCAGGGCGGCGACGAGGGCGTCGCCCGTCGCGACAGGCTCGGCCGGCGCCGGCAGGATAGCGCGGTACCCCGCTCCGCCGCCGACGGGGTCGCCCGTCGGGTTCATCGGATCCGGTTCGGCCCCGCCCGCCCCACCCGCGGCCGCCAGGACCGCAAGGGCCAGCGCCGCGCAGGCGGCCCACCGCGCAGAGAGGCGTCGGCCGGCGGGGCTCGGCGCCCCGCGGACCGACGGCGTCGACCGGCCGTGGCGTAATCGCATCAGCGTCTCCAAGAGAACGGAGCCGAGAGGGTCCACCTTCTCCCCGCTTCTACCACCCGGCCGGGCAGGCGTCCACCCGAAATCGTCGGCCGGACGCGGTCGGCAAAGAAACGCTTCCCCCGTCCGCCCAGCCGCGGTAGGATGGCGGGCGGACCGTCCTGATCGACCCGACCGTGGAAAACGAAAGGATGAGGCAATGAAACCGACCCGACGCGCATTCCTGGCGGCCACGTCGTGCGTCTCCGTGGGGTGGCTGGCGTCCCCGGCGGGCGCGGCACCGGCGGAGGACCCGTCCTTGCCCCACGCCCGCATCGACGGCACGGAGGACGGCTTTCGGCCAATGGTCGAGGACGACTTCGGCCCCGTCAACTGCGAGCCCGACACCTGGACCTGGAAGGACGGCGTCATCCACTGCACGGGCAAGCCCGTCGGCGTCATCCAAACGAAGAAGCCGGTGAAGAACTTCGAACTCGTCGTCGAGTGGCGGCACCTGCGGCCGGCGGGCAACTCCGGCGTCTTCGTCTGGGCGACGCCCGCGTCGCTCGAGCAACTCAAGCAGGGCAAGGGCCGCCTGCCCAAGGGCATCGAGTGCCAGGTCCTCGATCACGGGTACGCCGAGAACTGGAAGAAGAAACACGACGGGAAGGACCCCGACTGGTTCTCGACCAACGGCGACGTGTTTCCGTGCGGCGTGAAGATGACACCGTTCCCGCCGCTGTCGGCGAACGGGAGCCGGAGTTTCCCGTCGAAGAACACGACGAAGGGCTCCCCCGCGTGGAACCATTACTACATCCGGGCCATCAACGGCGAGGTCCGGCTGTGGGTGAACGGCGTGGAAGTCTCGGGCGGCACGGGCTGCGACCCGTCCGAGGGGTTCCTCTGCCTGGAATCGGAGGGGTCGCCGATCGAATTCCGGAACCTGCGGATCCGCGAGCTGCCGTGAGGGAGTAAGAGCGTTCCCGCGCGGTGGCCCTCCCGGGCCACCGCGCTCAAACGCTATGCGCGGCGGGTGCGGAGACCCGTCGCGCAGGATAATGTGACACAGGGCTACGCGTCGTCGTGCCCCGCCTCGATCCGCGCCCGCACGCACTGGCTCACCAGGTGCGAGAGGATCGCGTGCAGGTCCTCCACGTGGCCGTAGTTGCGGCTGTCGACCGTGACGGCAACGTCGACAAGGCCGGCGAGGTCCCCCCCGCCGCAGCCGACGAACCCGGCGGTGGCAGCCCCATTGTCGCTGGCGTAGCGGACGGCCTCCAGCACGTTCGCCGAGTTGCCCGAGACCGACATCGCCAGCACCAGGTCGCCCGGCTCCATGAAGACCTTGAGTTGCTCCGTGAAGACGTGCTCGTATCCGACGTCGTTGCCGAGGGCGGTCAGCAGGGCCACGTTGTCCGTGAGGCTGAGGGCCTTCAGGCGCGGCCGGCCCTCAACGGCACAGCCCTTCGCCAGGTCGCACATCCAGTGGCTGGCGGTGGCCGCCGAGCCCCCGTTGCCGATGAGGAAGACCCGCCGCCCCTCGCGGTACGCCTCCCAGACGAGGTCGACGACGCGGGCCACGGCCGCGCGGTCCACCTCGCCGAGCACGGCGGTCAGCCCTTCGAGATAGCGTGCGACGGGCGCCTCGTCCATCGGTGCTCCTCGTGTCGTGCGGCGTGGCAAACGGATTCCGCGCGGTGGGGCTCCCGGCCCACCGCGCCGCGCGGAAAGTCGTATCGCCGCCGTATGCCGCGCGGCCGGTCACATACACATCCGCCACGGGGCCCGTTTGGGACGGTCGACCCAGCAGGCGATCTGGGGATCGCCCACCACTTCCTCCGTCTCCGGGTTCCACTTGAAGCCCCGGCCGACCCAGTAGGCGATGTTCCCCAGGTGGCAGACCGTGACGGTGCGGTGGGCGACTTCGATGTCGCGGAACGGCCGCTCGCGGGTCTTCACGCAGTGGACGAAGTCGCCCTGGATGCCGCCGTGGCCCTTGTAGTTGGGGATGTAGTAATCGGGCGGCCGCTCGTCGCGCTGGTTCCAGGCGATGGTCCGCTTCGTGCCGACGATCTTCATGCGTCCCTGGGCCACGTCGCCGGGCGCGTGGTACATCCGGATGCCGCCCGCGTAGATGTACGTCAGGTACTTGTAGTCCTTGCCGTCCGGCGGATGGACCTCGACGGGCCCGGTCTCGTGGAGGTTCGCCGCGAAGAGGGCGCCACCGAAGTTGTGGGCGCCCCAGTCGGTCATCCCGCCGCCGGAGTACGCCCGCCACGGCCGGAAGTTCAGCCGCCCGCGGTTGAACGGCGCCCACGGCGCGGGGCCGAGCCAGAGGTTCCAGTCGAGGCCCGCCGGGACGGGCTCCTCCGGCAGGTAGCACAGCCGCGACGGACCGCCGCAACTGACGTAGATTTCCTTGATGTCGCCGACGGCCCCGCTACGGGTCCAGCGATGGAGCCAGTGGCAGTCACCCCAGACGCGCTGGCTCCCGCCGGCGTAGACCCGGCCGAGGCGGCGGGCGGTCTCGGTCAGCACGCGCCCCTCCCGGACGACCAGCGTCTCGGGCTTCTCGCTGAACACGTCCTTGCCATGACGCATCGCGTCCATCCCGATGATGGCGTGCCAGTGGTCGGGGGTGCCGATCAGGATGGCGTCGACGTCGTCGCGGCGGGTGATGTCGCGGAAATCGTTGACGGCCTCGCATCCCGCGTCGCCGTACTTCTGGTCGACGACGCGCTTGGCGGCGTAGCGTTTCTCGGCCACCACGTCGCAGACGGCATTGACCTGGACCTCCTTGAACCCCAGGAAGCCGCGCATGTCGCCCGAGCCGCGCCCGCCCATCCCGATGCAGCCCATGGCGATGCGGTTGCTGGGAGCCGGCCGCTCGCCCGCCCCGCGGACGGTGGCCGGCACGACCCACGGGGCCGCCGCTCCCGCCGCCGCCAGGGTCTTGAGGAACCGCCGCCGGGTGGTGCCGGTCCGCCTGTTGATCATGAGTCGGCCTCCTGGTTAACGGTCGCCTGCCGCGCCGCCATCGTACACGAGGACGGCGCCGGCTTCAACGGAACTGTGGCGGACGTCCTAGGGCGTCCGCCAGCGGCCCGCCTCGTCCAGGTGCTTCCCCACCAGGTCACCGACGGTGCGGCACCGCTCGTCGGAACCGTAGTCCGGCAACAGCGGGGTAATCTGGTGCTCGAACCGCCACGCGATCGGGCCGCCGCGCGTCGCCGTCGGGACGGGGCCGTCCAGCAGCCACCGGCAGGTCTCCAGCAGCTCGAGCGACGTCCGCGGGCGATAGACCTCGCGTTCGCCGCCGTCCGCCTGCACTTTGCGGGCGTCGGTCTCGGTGTAGAAGCCGGTCAGCGCGGCGATCGCGTCGCACGGGTGCTCGGCATAGGTCTGGATGCCCGGCCCCATCCGCCGGCGCAGGTACCGCATGATCTGCACGTCGACGAACGCGCTGCCGAACGAGTCGAGGTAGAAGAGCGTGCACCCGCGGTCGATCATTGTCTTGAACCGCTTCCAGAGCAGTTCCATGTGCCGCGGGTCCTGGGGGTTCACGTCGACGACGGTGTCGGCGTAATACGTCTCGGGCCAGGGCATGTGCCGCGGCCGGGTGCATACGCCGATCTTGAGGCCGGCCTCCTTGTAGCGTGCGACGATGGTCGGCCAGTTATGGAGGACCTCCTTCGGCAGGCAGTCGAAGTCCGGCCGGTACATCGCCCCACGCGGATGGTCGCCGCTGAGGCCCCAGATGAGTGTGCCCTGGCCGCGCGCGGCCTTCAGGATGCGGATCGTCTCGTCGGCAAACGCGGAGGCGCCGTCGGCCAGGTCCACCCGCCGATGGCCGCCATGGAAGCCGTACGGGTTCTCGGCGTTGACGGCCGCTTGGCTGTGGTTGATGCACGCCATGACCATCGGCCGGTTGTCCGTCGTGTCGTACTGAAACGGGCCGCAGGTTCTCCGGAAGAACGCCTTGTACGGGCCGAGGAGATGCCGCCGGTCCGTCCGGGTGCTGACACGCAGGTGCAGCCCCATCCGAATGGCCCCGCCGGGCGGGACGTCCTGCCGGCGAAAGTACGCCAGCCACCGCGTGGGCCCCCGCTCCCGGGCGTTCCAGTCGCCGAACTCCCAGTGCGTCAGCGTCTGGACCAGCCGCGCCGACGCCGGGCTCGTCCCCACACCGAAGCCCTCGCCGACGGCCCACGTGCCGCCTATCTGGTTGTTATGGTTCGGATGGAAGACGTTGTTTTCAGCCGCCTTCAGGTAGGAGTGATGCCAGCCGGGTAGGCGGCCGCCGGGTGGGCGGCCGAAGTCGAACCGCAGTCCGCCCATCGCGGCACGGTGGAGGACGGTGTCCTCCGCCAAGTTCTCCAGCCGGCAGACGATGCGGATGTCGCCGTCGGCGAAGTGGTACTCCGTCGTCGCCCGCACGCCCGGCCGGGTGTGCGTCACGCGGGCGTGGGCCGGGCCGACCCTCTCGAGCGACTTCGCCTCGGCGAGGGCCGACAGGTGGTCGTACCCGTGGTGCGGCGCGAGCGGACCCGTCTCGCCCCGGCCGAACCAGCCAGGGCCGGCGTCCCAGGCGTACCAGCCGCCGTCGGCCACGGCCTTGCCGGCCACCTCGATGCGCGCAAGCCCCTCGCGCGTAACCGTATATCGGACCGCCCCGGCTTCGTGGACAAACGCTTCGGGCGCCCCGCCGGCTGCCGCGGCCCATCCGGCGGTCGATAGCACCACCAGACAGGCGGCGGCGAGCCTTGGCAGCGTCGGGCACCAACGTCCTGCGGCCTCGTGATCGGTCATCCACGCACCTCCCCGTTTCCGCGCCCCTCGGACGCGTGTCGTGTTCCCGTGTGCTGGATTCAACGGGCCGGCCAAGCGCGAGTATCGCCCGTTTCGGACGAGGAGCGGTTGCGTCCCGCCGCCGGACCTGCTATAGACGGGGCGGGTGCCACTGGCGGCTTGCCCGCCAGTGCGTCTGGCAGTTGGAGAACACTGGCTGACAAGCCGCCAGTGGCACCCGACACCCGCTGTGCCATACGTGAAACGTATAGAGGACCACCCATGGCCGACGCCATCGCCGACCTCGAATCCCGTCTCGACGCCTTCGACCGGGCGGAGCGCGACCGGGCCCTCGACGCCCTCGTCGCCCGCGTCCGCGACGGCCGGATCCCCCTCCCCCCGCCGGAGGCGAAGGTCAACCTGCACGCCCACTCGTTCTACTCGTTCAACGCGATGGGGTACTCGCCGACGCACATCGTCTGGCGGGCCCGGCGAGAGGGGCTCCGGGCGGTGGGCCTGGTGGACTTCGACCTCTTCGACGGCGCCGACGAGTTCCACCGGGCCGGCCGCCTGCTCGGCATCCCGACCATCGCCGGATTGGAGACGCGGGCGTACATTCCGGAGTTCGCCGACCGCGAGATCAACTCACCCGGCGAGCCCGGCATCGTCTACCACATGGTGACGGGCGTGGCGGCCTCGGCGGTGGAGGCCCCGTGGGCCCGCGACTTCGCCCGGATGCTCCGCACCTCCGCCCGCCGGCGGAACGAATCGGTCGTCCAGCGCGTCAACGCCCACCTCGACCCCCTCGTCCTGGACTACGCGGCCGACGTGCTGACGCTTTCCCCCTCCGGCACGCCGACAGAGCGGCACCTGTGCGCCGCCTACGAGCGGAAGGCCGAGGCCGTCTGGCCGGACCCCGGCGACCGGGCCGCCTTCTGGGCGGACCGTCTCCGCACGCCCGCCGACGAGATGGCGGACCTCCTCGCCGACAGCCGCCGCCTCCAGGCCCTCATCCGACGCAAGACCATGAAGCGCGGCGGCGTGGGGTACCAGGAACCCGGACCGGACACCTTCCCGATGATGACGGAGGTGAACCGCTTCGCCCTGGCCGTCGGGGCGATCCCGACCGCCACGTGGCTCGACGGCACGCGGCAGGGGGAGAAGGACATCGAGGAACTGCTGGACCTGCACCAGGCCGCCGGGTCGGCCGCCCTCAACGTCATCCCGGACCGCAACTGGAACGTGCCGGACCCGGACACGAAGGACACGAAACTCGCCAACCTGTACGACATCGTCGAGCGGGCCGAGCGGCGCGACATGCCGCTGGTGGTCGGCACGGAGATGAACGCCCCGGGCCAGCGGTTCGTGGATGCGTTCGAGGCGCCGGAACTCGCGCCCGTGCGGGAGGCGTTCCTCCGAAGCGCCGACGTCCTGCTCGGACACAGCGCGGCAGTCCTCGCGGGCGAGGCCGGTTACGCCGACGCCCAGATGGAGGCGCGCTTCGAGACGACCGCCGAGAAGAACGTCCACTTCGCCGACCGCGGCCGGGCGTGGCGGGAGGACGTTTCCGGCACGGCCTAAACGACACAGAAACGACATGCCTCACGCAAAGGCGCAAAGCCGCTAAAACAACAAAGACGGAAAACGAGAATAAGGACACGACCAACGGCCGATACGACGAGCCCGAGCGCACCGTTATCTTATATTTTGAACGTCGTTTATTAACTGCATTCTGCAGTTGCCGTTTTTGCTGTTGCCGGTTTTGCGGCTTTGCGCCTTTGCGTGAGGCCGCCGTTGTCGTTGCCGTGCTCTGCGTGAGCCGTCACGCCCGCCACGGCCGGGGCCGTTTCTGGGCCCGTTGGATGGCGTCGCGGGCGATGTGGCAATCCTCCTCGACCTGGAAATCGAACATCCCCAGGGCGACCACGTCGGCCCCGTTGTCGAACGCGTACCGCAGTCCCTGCCGGGGATGAATCGCCCCCGCCGCCAGCACCTTGAAGGCGATCCACGGTTTCTCGACCTTCCGCATCACCTCGATCGTCTCTTCCGGATCGATGCACCACATATTGTCATACCATCCGGGGCCGCCCACCAGCCACGCGAAGTCCTTCCGCATCGCCTTCGGCGTGGCGGACGGGTAATCGTCGCTGTGCAGGGTCTTGACGTAGAAGTCGCACGGCACGTCGTGCTTCTCGCACTGGACGACCATCTGGAGCGAGTGCCCGCCCACGCCCACCGGCAGTTCGTGGGCCTTCGCCAGCTCCACCGCCCGCTTGATCAGGTCCACCCGGCCGTGCATCGTCAGGGTGTCGCCGGCCACGCCCCAGACGTAGAGGGCGCACGCCCCGGAGTCGACCTGCTGCTGGACGTGGCGTTCCAGGTCGCCTTCCTTCTGTTTCTCGTCGACCTTGATGTGCGGGATGAACTGCATCTTCCCCCCGTGCCGCTCGTTGTACTTGCGGACGTATTGGGCCCCCGTCTCGAAGACCGTGTTGACGCCCTGGTCCTCGGCCATCTTGAGGGTCTGGAGAATTTTCTCCTCGTCCACGTAGGCGTCGAACAGGGTGTTGACGTACCGCAGGTCGCGCGAGTGCATGAACCCGCCGATCAGGTTCCCGCCGACCATGAGCCGGCTGACGCGTGCGTTGCCGATGCGCGCGAGCGGCATCGTCTCGCCGCCCGCCGCCGTCGGCGTGGACGCGACGGCCGACTCGACCGTCGCCTGCCGGGACGGCACGCCGCCCCCCGCGGCCGCGGCCGACGCCATGCCGAGCGCGCCGGCAGCGCCGATAGACCTTCCCAGAAAATGACGACGGCTCACGGGTTCCGGCCTGGACATGCCATCCTCCTTGCGCTGATCGACACGAAAAAGGTCCCGGAAAAAGGTCCTGCGGCACGGGTGGCATGGCCACCCGTCGTTGGGTGGCCATGGTTCATGCCTGGCCCATGGCCACGCTTGCGTGGCCATGCCACCCGCCCTTTTCCGAAGCGGTACACCCGCATTCTACGCGACGCGCGACGCTTGGCAAGGCTTCCCCCTGACGCTGCGGCGCGCAGAAAAACGCGGTGACCTCCGGGGCCCCGCGGGTTTAACCCCGCGAACGCCCGACCGGTTTCCACGAAAGGATCGCCCGTGCCCTTCGTTCGTACGTGCCTCGCCCTCGCCGCCGTCATGCTGCTCGTTCCGCACGCCCTCGCCGACGACTGGCCCCAATGGGGCGGCCACGACCCCGGCCGCAACATGGTTTCCGCCGAAACCGGCCTGCCCGACTCCTTCAAACCCGGCAGGAAAACCCCCACCGGCGTCGAGCCCGGCTCCGCCGAAAACGTCCGCTGGGCCGTCCGTCTCGGCTCGCACATCTACGGCAACGCGACGGTCGCGGGCGGCAAGGTGTTCGTCGGCACCGACGACGCGCTGCTCGCCGGCGACAAGCGGCTGAAGCAGACCAAGGCCGGCATGGTCAAGTGCCTCGACGAGAAAACCGGCCGCCTCCTCTGGCAGCTCGTCACGCCCAAGCGGACCAAACAACACCTGCCGCCCGGCGCCCTCTACGGGCAGCAGCATTGCGGCACGTGCTCCTCCCCCGCCGTCTCAGACGGCCGGGCCTACGTCGTCACCACCGCCTGCGAGGTCGTCTGCCTCGACGCCGACGGCCTCGCCGACGGCAACGACGGACCGTTCAAGGACGAGGGGCAGTACATGGTCGGCCGGGGCAAAAAGGGCGTCGACCTGGTTGACACCGACGCGGACATCGTGTGGCGGTTCGACATGATTCGCGAGGCGAACGTGTATCCCCACGACGTGGCCAGTTGCTCGCCGCTCGTCGTCGACGGGTTCGTCTACACGAGCACCTCCAACGGCGTGGACGAGCCGCACAAGAAGTGCCCCCGGCCGGACGCCCCGAGCCTCATCGTCCTGGACGCCAAGACCGGCCGCCTCGTCGCCTCGGACAACGAGAGAATCGGCCACCGCATGTACCACTGCACGTGGGCCCCGCCGTCGATGGGCGTCGTGGACGGCAGGAAACTCATCTTCTTTGGCGGCGGCGACGGCGTCTGCTATGCCTTCGAGGCCGTCACCGAGGCCCGCGACAAGCCGATGCACCTCAAGAAGGTCTGGTCTTACGACTGCAACCCCCCCGAGTACAAACTCGAGGACGGCAAACCCATCCCGTACTACCGCGGCGACAAACGCAAAAAGTATTCCACGAACAAGAACGACGGCACATACGTCGGTCCGAGTCAGATCATCGCCACGCCTGTCTTCCACGAGGGCCGCGTCTACGTGACGACCGGCCAGGACCCCGCCCACGGACGGGGCCGAGGCATCCTTCACTGCATCGACGCCGCCGGCACCGGCGACATCACCACCTCCGGCCGCATCTGGGCCAACGACGACGTCGAGCGGACCATGGCCTCGGTGGCCATCGCCGACGGCCTGCTCTACATCGTCGACTTCGCCGGCCGCCTCCAGTGCCTGGACCCGGACACCGGCCGGCGCATCTGGCTCAAGGAACTAAAGACCGAGACCTGGGCCACGCCGCTTGTCGCCGACGGCAAGGTGCTGGTCGGCACGAAGCATCACCTGCACATCCTGACGGCCGGCCGGGAGTCCAAGGAACTGGCGAAGATTCGCCTCGGCGCCCCGTCCTACGCCACGCCCGTGGCGGCCAACGGCACGCTGTTCATCGCCTCGCAGAATTACCTGTGGGCGGTCGAGCAAGGCGCGACCGTCCAGCCCTGACCCGGCAACGGCTTGCCGACCCACATTTAGCCACCGGCCTTGGCCGGCGCGCCCTTGGGAAACCGCTCCACGCTTCCCGCCATGAACCGTACAATACCCGCCATGAAGCGCGAGGCGATCGTCGTGGCGATGTCGGGCGGCGTGGATTCCACCGTCGCCGCCCATCTGCTGAGGGAGGCCGGCTGCCGCCCCGTCGGGGTGTACCTGCATCCGGGCCCCGTCCGGCCGCAGACCCCGTCCGAGGGGGCGTCCGACGCCGCGGTCGCCTCCGCCGACGCCCGCCGCGCCGCCGACGCCCTCGGCATCCCCCTGGAGGTGGTCGACGCCTCGGCCGACTTCGACCGCCTCATCGATCACCTCTGCACCGAGTACGGCCGGGGACGGACGCCCAACCCGTGCGTCCGGTGCAACCGGACGATCAAGTTCGCCCGGCTGCTGGCGATGGCCGACGCCCGCGGCATCGGCTGCGTCGCCACGGGCCACTACGCCCGCGTCGAATGGGAAGCCGGCCGGTGGCGGCTGAAGCGCGGCCTGGACCGCGGGAAGGACCAGTCGTACTTCCTGGCCCGGCTCGCCCCGGCGGCGCTGGAGCGCATTCGCCTGCCGATCGGCGAGATGACCAAGCGCCACGTCCGCCGACTTGCACGCGACCTCGCCCTCCCCTGCCGCGACGCCCCCGAGAGCCAGGACGTCTGCTTCCTGACCGGCTCCGTCGGCGACCTCGTGCGGGCCCGCCGGCCCGACCTCGTCCGACCCGGGCCCATCCTCGACACCGACGGCCGCCAACTCGGACGCCACGACGGCATCGTCGATTTCACGATCGGCCAGCGGCGCGGGCTCGGCGTCGCCGTCGGCGAGCCGCGGTACGTCGTCGCCATCCGTCCGGACGAGGCGGCTGTCGTCGTCGGCCCGGCCGAGGCGACCCGGGCCCGCGGCCTGGTGGCCGAGGACATCGTCTGGCACGAGCGGCCGCCCGCCGAACCGGTCCGCGCGGAGGTCCAGATCCGCTACCGCCACCCCGCCGCCCCGGCGTGGGTCACGCGGCTGGATGCCTCCGGCGAAGGCGAGGCGCGCCCCGACGCAAGCGGCACGGACAACGCGGACGCCGACGGCGCCGGCCGGGCCCAGGTCCGCTTCGACGAGCCGCAACACGCCGTCACTCCGGGCCAGGCCGCCGTCCTCTACCGCGACGACCGCGTCCTGGGCGGCGGCTGGATCGCCGAGGCGCTGGCGTAAATCGCTGCCGCGGCACGCCGCGGCCTACATGGCTTGGTGCTGGGGCTCGCGGCTCGTGGCTCGCGGCTCAAGGCTCGGGGCTTCACTAATGCACGTCCTCATCCTCCATACCGGCGCCGTCGGCGACCTCGTCCAGGCGCTGCCGGCGATGGCCGCCGTGCGGGAGGTCGAGCCGTCCGCGACGGTCACCTTCGTCGGCCGGCCCGAACGCGCCCGCCTCGCCCGCGCGGCCGGCGTCTGCGACGCCTGCATCGACCTCGAGACGAGCGGCCTGTGGCGGGTCCTCTCGGGCGACCCGTGCGGACCGTGCCCCGCCTGGCTCGCCGAGGCGGACCTCGTCCTCGACTTTCTCACGAAGGGCACCTTCGCCGAGCGTCACGGCGCGGGGCGGCGCGTCGTGACGGTCGATCCCCTGCCGCCCAACGGCTACGACCGTCCCGCCGCCGTCTACGTGGCCCGGCAGGTCCGCGAGGCGCTCGGCCTGCCACCGACAAACGTGGACGTGCGGCCCGTCATTCCGCTGGATGCTACGGCCATCGCGGCAGGGCGCGAGGCCCTGGCCGCCCGCGGCGTCCGAGCCCCCTTCGTCCTCGTCCATCCCGGCAGCGGGTCGATACGGAAGAACTGGCCGATGGGCCGTTTCGAGGCCCTCGCCCGCCGCCTCCGCGACGAGACCGGCCGGGCGGTCGCCTGGCTCGCGGGGCCGGCCGAGCAGGATCGCGGCACCGTGCCGGGGGGCGGCGAGACGGTCCTCACGGACCTCTCGCTCGTGGAGGTGGCGGCTGCCTGTGCGCTGCCCGAGGCGTACGTCGGGAACGATTCGGGCATCACGCAAATCGCCGCGGCGGTGCGCGGAGTCGTACCTCGCGCTAACAGCAGGCTCGACGCGCAACCGCCTTTGTTGAGCCGTCGACCGAAGGTCGACGCCGATCTTACGGAACGTCAAACGACCGGCGACGTACCGTCGCCGGCTCAACCTCGTAGGGAAACACCCGTCGTCGCGCTCTTCGGGCCGACGGATGCAAGGGTCTGGGCGCCGCGGGGTGAACACGTCCGTCTCGTGCAGTCGCCGGACGGGACGGTGGACGCCATCGACGTGGAAACGGTGTGGCGGGCGGTGCAGACGGCGCTCGCGTAGCGCGCTCTGCTTCGCGTCGCGGCCTTGGCTCGCGGCTCGTGGCTACTTCGCCGCCTTCCCCTTCTCGAACGCGTACAGGTACTTCTCACTCGTCACGTACAGTCGGCCGTTGGCCGCAACGGGCGAGCCGTAGAGGCGCGAGTCGAGCCGCACGTCGCTCAGCACCTTCTTCTCGCGCCCCGCCTTCAGGACCCACAGGCGGCTGGAGCACGTGGTGACGTACACCTTGCCATCGGCCACGAGCGGGGAGGACCAGATTTCGCCCCGCGTCTCGTGCGTCCAGACGGGCTCACCGGTCGCGGCGTCGAAGCAGTGGACCGTCCGCCCGCAGTCCGTGATGTAGACGAGGCCGTCGGCGACGGCGGGCGTCGACATGCAGTGCCGATTGAGCGGCCGGGACCACACCTCGTGGCTCTTCGTCACGTCGCCCGTGCCGGAGGCGTCGATGCACTTGATCCAGCAGTCCCGCCGGCCGTGCCAGTAGTCGCCCGTGGCGGTCACGTAGACGCGGCCGCCCGCGAACACCGGCATGCCGACGATAAGCGAGGGCGCCCGCTCGCGGTCGTCCTGGAACTTCAGGGGATGGTCCTTGCGCCCCGCCGGATCGCAGTGGAACCGCCAGACGGTGCGGAGGGTCTGCGGCTCGTCGGGCAGCGGCTCGGCGACGGGCTCGAAGGCGTAGCAGACGGCGTCGCCCCCGCCGTAGAAGACGAGGTCGCGTCCGCCCGCGCGCCCCTGCGCCGCCGACGACCACTGGCTGTGGATGACCTGCGGGCCGATGTGCTCGCCGTCGACGGCCAGCAGCCGGCCGGTCTCGGCGTCCAGGCAGATGAGGCTGGGGGCATCCGGCGTGATCATCCCGCGGTGCGTCCGGTCCACCCCGTTGTTCGTCCCGACGTACAGGACCCGCCCGTCGAGCATCGCCGAACAGTGAACCTGGTCGTGCTGCTTCGAGCCCACTTCCTTCATCATGTCGAACCGCCAGAGGATATCGGCGCTCGTCTCGCCGGGCGGCACGGCCGGCTTCCCGCGCGGCACGCTGTAGCGGGCTTCCGTCTTGAACGGCCCGTCGTTGCCGTCGGCCATGCCGTCGGTGTCCAGGCAGAGCACGTCGCCGCGGTTCGTGGGCAGGTACGCCCGGCCGTCGCGGACGGTGGCGGGCGAGCAGATGCCGACCCTCGGCCAATCGAGGTACGGGTTCTTCTCGGAGAGTTTCGGCACGACGAGTTGCCAGCGGAACCGCCCGTCCGCCTCGTCGAAACACATCAGGACGCTGCGGTCGCCCGTGTGGCGGGGATCGCGCGGCCGGCCGTTGTTCGTCCCGACGAGGACGCGCCCCTCGGCAATCGTCGGCGTGCTGTACGTCCGCGTCCCGAGCGGGACGACCCACGCCACGTTCCGCCCCGTGCCGGGCACCGCGAGGCCGGTGTCGCGGTCGATCTCGGGCGGCTCGACGGACGCGGGCAGGTTCGTCTCCGGCGAGACGAGGTTCCGCGACCACGCCTCGCCCCACTGGGGCTGGTCGGCAGCGGAGGCGGTGGTGGCCATCGCCATCGCAAAGATCGCCGGCACCGCAAGGCGCCGAATCGCTGCTGTCACACCGGTCCCCATGCGCGCACTCCTACGTTTGAACACCGCGCGGCGCAAGCGCCGCGGCGAACACGGACCTCCCATGCCTATCAGCGGTCTTCGACGCTCTCTCCGATGCAGTACACGTGATGACGGGCGCGTAGAATAATCTGGCCGCGCGAAATCGCCGGCGACGCCCGGCACGCCTCGCCCAGGTCGTTCTTTGCCAAGACCTTGAACTCCGGCCCCGCCCGCACCACGTGCATCACGCCGGCGTCGTCCAGGAAGTAGAGCCGCCCCTCCGCCGAAACGGGGCTCGCGCTGTGGTGCTTGCCGAGCCGCTCGGACCACATCTTCCGGCCGGTCCGAGCCTCCAGGCACGTCGCGATGCCGCCGTCGCTCACGACGAAGAAGGACTTGCCCGCGGCGATGGGCGACGGGACGTACGAGGTGATCTTCGCCTCCCGCAGGTGCCACGCCACGTGCGTGTCGGTCACGTTGCCGGTGCCGTCCGGACGGATGCCCAGGATGTGCTTCTCGGGCCACCCGCCCGTCATCATGAACATCCCGTCGGTGTAGACGAGGCTGGCGGCGAACTGCTCGGTGGGGCCGTCGATGATCCAATGTGGCTTGCCGGTATTCGGATCGTACGACGTGACGCACTCGCAGCCGGAGAGGACCATCTGGGTCCGCCCGGCGGCCTCGAAGATGGCGGGCGGCGTGTACGACCGGATGCGGTTCGGCCGGTCGATCCGCCACCGCTCCTTCCCGGTCGCCCCGTCGAAGGCCACGATGTACGCCCGCAGCGGCAGTTCGGCGTCCTGGTCGGCGTTCAGGATGACCATGTCCTTGTAGGGGATGAGGCTCGAACAGTACCCGTGGCACGAATGGAACTCGCCGGGCGAGGTCCGCCACACCTCCTCGCCCTCCATCGTGTAGGCGACCACGCGGATGTGCGGCCGGTCGAGGAACGTGACCCAGACGCGGGTGCCGTCCGTCGCGGCCGTGCTGGAGGCGTAGGAGTTCAACTTGTTGATCCGCGCGAGCGGCGCCGTCACCACCACCCGGTGCCAGCGGACCTTGCCCGTCGCGCGGTCCAGGCAGAAAAGCATCCGCTGCCGCTGCGGCTCGATGCACGTCGTGACGAAGACGCGGTCGCCCCAGACAATGGGCGAGGCGTACCCCCGGCCGGGGATCGCCGTCTTCCACGCCACGTGCTCCGACCCGCTCCATCGCAGGGGAACGCCGGTCTCGGCGCTGGTCCCGTCGCCGCGCGGGCCGCGCCAGGCGGGCCACTCCTCGGCGAGCACGGCGGTCGGCAGGGCCAACACCGCCGCCGCAACGGCGGTCAGCAGGAGGGCGTATCGCATCGCGTTCTCCAAACGGCAACCGGTTGAGCACCCTGCGACGTCCCGCGCGGCGGGCCTCCCGGCCTGCCGCGCACCGAGCCTCCCTACGCGGTGGCCCAGGAGGGCCACCGCGCGGGATGGTCGCTTGGCACCCGCGCCGCTCGTGCCCCATTTTTAGCCCGCCCCAGGCGAAAGGGAACCGGAAAAAACGGTCGCCCGATGGTTGCGGCGGCGCCGAGGTCCGGCGACAATGGGTCGGACCCGCCCAAGGAGCCGCCCATGTCGCCGCCCCGCGTCCCCTCGCTTTCGCCGACGTCGGGCCAGTTCTTAGCCGCCGTCGCGACGCTCGCTCTCGCCTCCGCGGCGGTCCATGCGGCCGCCGGGCCCAATGCCGCGACGGACAACGGCCGCACCATCCCCGCCCCCCTGCCCGACCATCCCGGCAACGTGTTCCTGGAGGGCGAGACGGTCTCGGTCCCCGTGTCCGCCCCGGACGCCGCGCCGTGGCGGGTCGTGGACTACGAGAAGCGCGAGGCGGCCCGCGGCCGGGTGGCCAACGGCCGGGCGTCCCTCGGCCGGCTGCCCGTCGGGTGGTACGAGGTGCGATGGGGCGAGGAGCCGGCCAAGCGGGTGTCGGCGGCCGTCCTCGCGCCGCTCCGTGCGCCCACGCCCACCACTTCGCCCATCGGCTGCGACGTGGCTATGGCTTGGTTCTATCCGGAGCCGCAGATGGCCGACGCCGCCAACCTCTGCGCCCTGGCCGGCGTCAACTGGGTCCGCGACCGCCTCGCCTGGGGCCACGTCGAGCCGGAGCCAGGCACCTTCCGGGAAAAGACGCGGTACGACGCCTCGGCCCGCATCCAGGCCCAGGCCGGGCTGCGCGTCCTCCAGGTGAACCACTCGACGCCCGGCTGGGCGGGGCCGGACGGCAGCCGATTCCCGCCGGATCTGCGGCACGCGTACCGGTTCCACCGGGCGATGGCCAAGCGGTGGCGCGGGCAGATCCTCGCCTTCGAGCCGTGGAACGAGGCGGACATCCCCCGCTTCGGCGGGCACACGGGGGCCGAGATGGCCTCCTTCCAGAAGGCCGCCTGCCTCGGCCTGAAGGCCGGCAACCCGGACGTCATCGCCTGCCTGAACGTCTTCGCCGTGGCCCAGCCGGCCATTCTGGGCGACCTCCACGCCAACGAGGCGTGGCCGTACTGCGATACGTTCAACCTCCACCACTACGTGCCCATCGCGCGGTACCCCGACTGGTACGCGGCCTTCCGGGACGTGAGCGCCGGCCGGCCGCTGTGGACCACCGAGTTCGACCGCCCCGTGCCGTGGTCCGGCGACGAGAAGGCGAAGGAGCCGAGCGAGGCCGACCTCCGCCTCCAGGCCCAGCGGGTGACCAGGACCTTCGCGGCCGTCCTGCACGAGGGGACGGAGGCGGCGTTCTACTTCCTCCTGCCGCATTACTCCGAGGGGAAGACGCAGTTCGGCATCCTCCGGCCGGACCTGACGCCCCGTCCCGCCTACGTGGCGCTGGCGGCGGTGGGCCGCCTGCTCGCCGACGCCCGCCCGCTCGGACGGCTCCAGGACGCCGGCGAGGGCGCCCGCGCGTACCTCTTCCGGGCCCGTCCGGACGGTCAGCGCCGCGACGTGCTCGTCGTATGGGCCGAGCGGGGCGAGCCGATCTTCCGGCCGCCCTCCCAGCCCGTGGCCGCGTTCGATCACCTCGGCCGGAAGCGCGACGCGCCGCGGCTCCAGGTCGACGCCGACGACGCCGACGGCCGCATCGTCGCCGGCGGATCGCGGCCGGGCCCCGTCCGCCTGACCGGCGCCCCGCTCATCTTCCTGTTCGAGGCGGGCGCGGCCAAGGGGATGGCCCTCGCGCCGCCGCCCGAAACACCGGAGCGGCTGCCGGGCGAGGCGTCGCCCGTCGTCCTCCAGGCCACCTGGCCGAAGGAGAAGGTCAACCTGAAACGGTCGGCGTACCGCATCGGCGCTGGCGGCGCGCAGACCATTCCGCTGTTCGTCTACAACTTCTCCGAGACGGGCGTGGAGGGCACGCTACGGGCCAAGGGCCCGGACGGCTGGCGCGTCCAGGTCCCCAAGACCGTGGCCGTGGAAGCCAGTGGGCGGGCCGCGCTCGGCCTGACGGTGGACCCGCGCGGCCGGACGCCGCAGCCGACCGAGACCCTCCGCGTGACGGGCGACTTCGGCCCCGCCAGCCGGGCCGTCCTGAGCGTCACCGTCCTGCCCGAGTGAGGCGTTAGCCCCCGCCCGATGTCATTCCGAGCGAGGCCCGTAAGGGCCGAGTCGAGAGCCTGCCCTGAGCGAGGCGAAGCCGAGTCGATCGGGAATCTCGTCGTTGGGCCGGGCACCGAGATTCCTCCACTCGGCTCTTCACCCTCACGTCACCGTCGGCGACGGGTTCGGCTGGAGCGGGTGCGTCCGGACCACGATCGAGAAGATGTACGGATACGCCTTCTGGAGGTGCTCACAGTACCGGAGCCACTGGGCCGCAAGGCGGCGGTAGACCCGTCGGACGTCGCCCGCCAGGTGCGTGCGGTCGGCCTCCGGCAGGTCCGCGAGTGTCGGCCGGGCGGCCAGTTCGTCGGCCAGGTGGAACACGGCCCACAAGAGGTCCGTGAACGCCTCGTGTTCCAACAGGTTCGGGTTGGCGAGCAGGCGGACCAGCATGCCGCGCTGCGAGGCCAGCCTCTCGCTGAGCCGCGCCAGGTCCAGCCGATCCGGGTCGATGCGAATCTCGAGCGTCTCCACCCCTTTCAGGGTCCGGCGGTAGCGAGCGGCGGTCCAGTCACCGTTGACCGACAGGACGTCGACGACGGCCTCGCGGTCCGCCAGGGCGCCCGTCAACTCCCCGAGCAGGTCCGTGCCCAGTTCGCTGAAGAACGTGCCGATGACCATGTTCATCTTCTCGAGCAGGGCCCGCCGGTCGCGGTGGGCGAGGAGACGCTCGATGACCACCGCCACGAGCAGCACCTCGATCGGCACGAAGGCGATGTCGCCCACCAGGTAGATCCAGATGTGGTGGGCGTCGTGGAAAAACGCGTAGTGCAGCGTGTACACCGCCGCCGACGCCGCCACCAGCGCCGCCGCCACCAGGATGAGACGGAGATAGCGTTTCATAACACGTTTCCCCTTGCCCCCCGTCGCCGGGTGGCATGGCCACCCTTGCCGTGGCCATGGTCGCATAAGAAAACATGGCCACCCGGCCGCTCCGCAACTGTACCCGCCGCCGGACGGCTTGGCAAGCGGCCGGCCCCGGGGAAAGGGTCCAGGAGTCTCTTCGAGGCGCGGGGGCGCCGCGAGCGTCGGGGCCGTCTCGACGGAAAAGGAACGCCCGTGTTCGCCGGCCCGTTTGCGGGCCGCGCCTCAAGGAGATTCCTGGCCCCTTTTCCCTCCCGACGCCGGGCCTTTTTGGTTGCCCGCGCCGCGGGAGGGGCCTATAGTCGCCGGGCGGCACCGAGGATGTCCGCCTGCGAAGGGGCACCGCATGGCCAATCTCGCCACCGACCGCTGGACGCGGCGCGACCTGCTCGGCCTGGAGGGCCTGACGGCCGACGAGATCCTCGCCCTCCTCGACACCGCCGACGAGTTTTTCCCGTTCGCCACCGGCCGCGACCCCGCCCCCCAGGCCCTCCAGGGCCGCACCGTCCTCAACCTCATCCTGGAGGACTCGACCCGCACCCGCACCTCGTTCACGCTGGCGGCCGAGCGGCTCGGCGGACGGGTCATCCAGTTCCACGCCGGCACGAGCAGCATGAGCCAAAAGGGCGAAACGCTCCTCGACACCGCCCGCAACATCGAGGCGATGGGCCTCGACGCCATCGTCATCCGGCACAAGGAGCGCGAGGCCCCGCACCGCGTGGCCGAGGCCGTCGCCTGCCCCGTCGTCAATGCCGGTGACGACGCCCACGAGCATCCCACGCAGGCCCTGCTCGACCTCCTGACCCTCAGGCACCACTTCGGCCGGCTCGACGGGTTGACCGTGGCCATCTGCGGCGACGTGCGGCACAGCCGCGTCGCACGGTCGAACCTGTACGGCCTGCGGACGCTCGGGAGCCGGGCGATTTTCGTCGGGCCGGACCTGTTCCTCCAGGGTCTCGACGACATCCGCGGGGAGGTCGAGACTGCGACCGACTTCGACGCCGTCCTCCCCGAGTGCGACGCCGTCATGATGCTGCGGGTCCAGTTCGAACGGCACACGGATTTGGACCTCGACCTCGACGCCTACCGCCGCGGCTACCAGTTGACGGCCGAGCGACTCGCCCGCGCGGGGGACGGGGCGCCGGTCCTCCATCCAGGGCCCGTCAACCGCGGGACGGAACTCGCCGACGAGGTCACCGACGGGCCGCAAAGCCTCATCCTCCACCAGGTGACCTGCGGCGTGGCGGTGCGGATGGCGGCCCTCGCGCTCTGCACCGCGGCGGCCGACCGGGCGTCCGGCGACTAACAGGGCGCCGCGGGTCTCCACACCCGCCGCGCACCCGAAGGCAGGCGCATCGGGGGCGTCCCCCCGCGCGAACGGGTCCGTGTTCGCCGGCCCGCTTGCGGGCCGCGTGCCGTTCTTCCAATCGGAGCCACCATCATCATGCCCCGCACGCTCCTCACGGGCGGCCGCATCGTCGACCCGTTCTCCAAGCGCGACGCCCCCGGCGACCTCCTCCTGGACGGCGACCGCATCGCGGCCGTCACGGAGGCCGGCGAGGGAGGCGAGGCCGATGTGACCGTCGACTGCACGGGCCTGCTGGTCGTCCCGGGCCTCGTGGACCCGCACGTCCATCTGCGCGAGCCGCCCCCCAGCCCCTCCGGCACCGAAGCCGAGGTGCCGGAGGACCTGGCCGAGACCGTCGCCACGGGCTCGGCGGCGGCCGTCGCGGGCGGGTTCACCACCGTCTGCGCCATGCCGAACACCCGGCCGCCCATCGACACGCCGGAGGCCGTGGCGGCGATCCTGGAGCGCGGACGGGAGGCCGGCCGGGCACGCGTCCTCGTCGCCGGGTGCCTGACCCGCGGCCGGGACGGACGCGAGCCCGCCGACCTCGCCGGGATGCGCGACGCCGGCGCCGTCGCCTTCACCGACGACGGCTCCGACGTGGCCGACGACGCCGTCTTCGAGGCCTGCCTCGCCGAGGCGGCCCGTCTCCACCTGCCCGTCCTGTGCCACTGCGAGGACGCCCGGCTCGCCGACCGCGGCGTCCTGCACGAGGGGCCGCTCGCCACGATGCTCGGCCTGCCGGGCATCCCGCGCGACGCCGAGGATCTGGCCGTCCGACGGGCGTGCCTCGCGGCCGAGCGGACCGGCTGCCGCGTCCATATCATGCACGTCTCGACCGAGGGAGCGGTGGACCAGGTCCGCCAGGCGAAGGCCCGCGGCGCCCCCGTCACGGCCGAGGCCACGCCGCACCACCTGGCCCTCATCGCCGACGACCTCGCCAGCCGCGACACCGCTTTCAAGGTCAACCCGCCGCTGCGGACCGGCCACGATGCCGAGGCCGTGCTGGCAGGGGTCCGCGACGGCACGATCGACTGCCTGGCCAGCGACCACGCCCCGCACACGGCGTCGGCGAAGGCCCGGCCGCTGGCCGAGGCCCCGTTCGGCATGGTGGGCCTGGAGTCGGCCCTGGCCGTTTACATCGACACGTTCATCCGCACGCCGATGCTGGAGTGGATCGGCCTGGTGGACCGGCTGACGGTGGGCCCGGGGCGGGCGCTCGGCCTCGCGCCCCCGACCCTGGCGGCGGGAGCGGCGGCCGACGTGACGGTCATCGACCCGGCGGCCCATTGGACGGTCGACCCGGAGCGGTTCGCGTCGCGGGCGCGGAACTGCCCGTTCGCGGGACGGGAGGTGGTCGGCCGCGCCGTCCGCACGATCGTCGCCGGACGGACCGTCTTCGAGGCGGAGGCGAGGTAGAACGGCGGTCTGCTGCCATCGGGCACGGCGGCCCGTGTTCGCCGGCCCGCTTGCGGGCCGCGGGCTTTCGGAGACGGGAATCCTACGCCAGGGCCAGGGCCAACTCTTTCTCGAACTGAATGGCGACACCGGCCCCGGGCCGGCCGTCCGGCGGATGGTCGCACCGGACCACACGAGCCCGGGCGGCAAACTGTTCCAGGAAGAACGTGTTGGCGGTGTCGCGCGGGACCGTGAGTTGGACGTGGACCTCCTGGCCCGCCTGCGGGGGATGGTCGACCACGAAGTACGCCCCGCCGTCACACACGTTCACCGTGCGGGCACGCAGGTCGTCGCCGGAAGGCAGTTCGACGCGTAAACGGCAAGGGATGTCGTGTCGGTCGTGTCTTCGGCGTTCCGGGGGTGACGCCATCCCACCACACCCTCCCATCCGGCCGCCGCTGGATATGAGCGCAAGGTTTTGCGCCGCGGACCGGGCTAAAGGAATCATACCTCACGACCGGGCAATCAGCAAGAAGATTCCCCGGCGAATCGGGGCCTGTAGGGCCCAGTACGGACCTGTACGGCACCGGTGCGTTCGATATTCAAAACGGCCCGCGCCGGCCAAGTTTACCCGCCGTCGTTGGCGGGGCCGGCGGGTAACTGTGGCGCGCGGGCACGATCGATACTTTAGGAAAACGCCGTTTCGCGCACCCCCGAAATCGCGCGTTTTCGGAACCCGAATCGCCGATTCTGACGCGCCAGGGACGATATGGGGCCCAAATGTTAAAATGGGTAAGGCAAAACGCGCGACTTTTCGATCGCTTTTGATCGAAACGCGCGCAAACGCGCGAAAACA
>Ga0272441_10001667_pt1 | contig 46918 bp, 33 predicted proteins | sample SSMProp6N_FD_193582 | JGI IMG/M metagenome (GOLD analysis project Ga0272441, IMG submission 193582) | Marine sediment archaeal communities from Little Sippewissett salt marsh, Falmouth, MA, United States - SSM-Prop-6N | ecosystem: Environmental > Aquatic > Marine > Wetlands > Sediment ... | reverse complement strand
GAAACTCGGCATCCTCTGCCGGTCGGCTACTGGAGTCAAGTCACCCCCTTCACGGGGGTGTGGATTGAAACGCTGCGTGCGTGGTGGCCTCGACAATGGCGTCGGGTCACCCCCTTCACGGGGGTGTGGATTGAAACGCTCCGACGCGAAGGCCCTGAGCATGGTGCCGAGTCACCCCCTTCACGGGGGTGTGGATTGAAACTGCAGGAACATCAGTGGGGCCACCCCGAGCCGCTGTCACCCCCTTCACGGGGGTGTGGATTGAAACCCGGTGGGGCGACTGCCGATTCCGCCTGCGCTGCGGTCACCCCCTTCACGGGGGTGTGGATTGAAACGAGAATCGAGCCGGGTGCAAGGGCTTGCTCTTGTCACCCCCTTCACGGGGGTGTGGATTGAAACACCGCGTCCGGGTCCGTCCGTTGGTTCTGGTACGGTCACCCCCTTCACGGGGGTGTGGATTGAAACAAGTCACGCACCACCGCCCGCGTGCCCAACGTTAGTCACCCCCTTCACGGGGGTGTGGATTGAAACACGTCGAGGCCGTCCGCGTCACGTTGGGCTCTCTGTCACCCCCTTCACGGGGGTGTGGATTGAAACCCTCCGTCGCGGAGGCCGCCTCGGTTGACTCAAGTCACCCCCTTCACGGGGGTGTGGATTGAAACGACATCAACCACCACAGCATCACCGGCGCGGCCTGTCACCCCCTTCACGGGGGTGTGGATTGAAACACACCGGAGGAAGTGGAGATCGAAAAGCGTAAAGGTCACCCCCTTCACGGGGGTGTGGATTGAAACCGTGTCGGGTTTGATCTCAATCCGGGGTTAGCCGGTCACCCCCTTCACGGGGGTGTGGATTGAAACCGGCACCGCTGCCCGCGTGGGACTTTGCGGTATGTCACCCCCTTCACGGGGGTGTGGATTGAAACCGGAACACCGCCACTTCGACGGTTCCAATCCCATGTCACCCCCTTCACGGGGGTGTGGATTGAAACTGGGAGCAGGCAAGCGATCGAAAGCCCCCAGCAAATCGTATCGGCGACGATCTCCGGTCTGGTGGTCCAACCGTCGTGTGAGATGGCGACGATCCAAACTGTACACATAAGTTACCTTCTCTGTACAGAACTGTCCCGATCGGGGTTGAGACCCCGTATGTAACCTGTACAGCCGTTGCAGTAAGGTGTACAGAACTCGGGCACCATGGGAAATATGTGCAGAAGTAGGCTGCCGATTTCGTATAATGAATTTGATGGAGTGATTGCCCTCAAGCCCCTGCGTATACGGAACCAGGCTCTACAATGTCAAACAGGATCTCAGGTTTGTCCAGGATCAGCTTGGCCATGCCAGTCCGACCACAACGGCGATATACGCCAAGACCAACGCGAAGGCCCGTAGACGCCAGCTTGAGGCCTTAGAATCCTGAACTTGAGCTGAACGGTCGCCGTTCTGTGTCCGTGGGCTGAGGGCACGGGAATCACTGGCCGAAAACGGGCGGTAGTGGCTGATGCTTTCGTTTTCTTGTGGTCTTCTTGTGTTGACCTTTGACAAGTCGATGTCAAAATGGCTAGAATAAATGCAGATTTGGCATCGTTTATCGACCTTGTGGAAGTCGAAGCAGCGCTGCATGGGAGAGCAAGGGGAGAACATCGGCGGGAAGGCTGGAACACCGAAGCCTTTCTTTTCTGGGGGGGAGGGGGATTCTACAACCTCATATGGCGGCATGAATCTGGAAGCCGGTGCTCAGATCGGGCCGTTCAAGGTGTTGGGCGTTCTGGGCGAGGGTGGATACGGGATCGTCTATCTGGCCCAGCAGGAGGAGCCCATCCGCCGCCGCGTAGCTCTCAAGATTGTCAAACCCGGCATGGACTCCAAGCAGGTCATTGCCCGTTTCGAGGCGGAGCGGCAGGCCTTGGCCCTGCTGGATCATCCCAATATCGCCCACGTCTACGACGCCGGCACCACCGCCAGGGGCCGGCCGTACTTCGCAATGGAGTACATAGAAGGTACCTGCATAACCGAGTATTGCGATACAGAGAGACTCAGCATCCAACAACGGCTGCGGCTCTTTCTTCAGATCTGCCATGCCCTCCAGCACGCCCACCAGAAGGGAATCATTCACCGTGACATCAAGCCGTCGAACATTTTGGTTTCGGCAGAGAACGGCGAGACGCTCGTCAAGGTCATTGACTTCGGCGTCGCCAAGGCCCTCACACAATCCTTGACCGACAAGACGCTCTACACAGAGCAAGGCCAGTTCATCGGCACGCCCGACTACATGAGTCCCGAACAGGCGGAACTCGATGCCCAGCAGGTCGATACCCGTTCGGATGTGTATTCGCTCGGTGTCGTGCTCTATGAATTGCTCAGCGGCGTTCTTCCCTTCGATCCGAAAGAACTGCGTGCCGGCGGAATCAGCCATATCCGCACCGTCATCCAGGGGCAAGAACCGACAACACCGAGCACACGTCTGACAAGTCTGGGCGAAGATGCGCAGAAGATTGCCGAAAGGCGTCAGACCGACCCACAAACGTTGGCCCGCTCCCTGCGGCGGGAATTGGAGTGGATTCCGCTCAAGGCAATGCGTAAGGAACGCCCACGTCGCTATCAGTCCGCTTCTGAGTTGGCCTACGACATCGAAAACTACCTTGAAGGCTTGCCCCTCAATGCCGGCCCCGAATCGGTGCTTTACAGAAGCAAGAAGTATCTCAGCAAGCATATTGCGACCGTTGTTGCGGCAACGGCAATAGTGCTGTTGCTCGTGACCGGTCTCGTGGTCAGTACCGTTCTGTATCTCCGAGCCGAGGAATCGCGACGAGCGGCCACCGAACGTGCCGAATCCTTACGACGCTCGGACTATGGCAACCGCATCGCCCTGGCCCAATCCGCTCATCGCGAAGGCGTAACGAGACGGGCCAAGGAATTACTCGCCTCCTGCCCGGAGGATTTGCGTGGCTGGGAGTGGCAGTGGCTTTCCTATGTCTCAGACGGAGCGATCAAAACACTGAAGGTATACCCAGACTATCCCCATGTCAAAGAGATTACCTCCATCGTTCTCAGCCCAGATGGCCAGCAGGTTTTTACCGCTGGCGTCAAAGGTGGTGTCCAAGTTTGGGATCTAGAGAGCGATTCAGAGGTCATGAGGATCTTTGTCGGAGAATGGATTTGGTCGATAGACTTAGATCCGACGGCAACCAAGCTGGTTACCGGTACTATGGGCGGGACCATCCAACTATGGGACGCTGCCACCGGCGAAGAGATCATGGTTCTCCAAGCTGGTCATGGAGAGCCATATTCTTCGAACAAAGATCAAATATATTCTGTAGCTTTCAGTCCTGAAGGTAAGCGAGTTGTTTCCGGCGGAAGGACCATCGACGTGTGGGATGTGGCCACTGGACAGAGGAGCAAGACTATCGACTACGGGGGTACAATCCGAGACGTGACATTCAGCCCTGACGGCAGGCAGATCGCTTCCAGCAGTTGGGACCACACCGCTAGAGTGTGGGATATCGAAAGCGGTGATGAATTAGCCACACTTGAAGGTCATCGAGCCGGCGTCATGTGCATTGCCTACAGTCCGGATGGGACAATGATAGCGACTGGCGACAAGGACAGTACGATCAAATTGTGGCGAGTGAGTACCGGTAAAAATCTCGCCACATTCTATGGGCACTCGGCTGCCTATGTATGGTCCGTTGCATTTAGCCCTGACAATCGGAGGCTCGTCTCGGGAGGTTCAGATGGGACCGTAAGGGTATGGGACGTCATGAATGAGGGCAAGCCGACGACCCTCAGAGGTCACGGTGGTGACGTGACCTCTGTTGTCTTCACCCCGGATGGCAGAAACATCGTCTCCGGCAGTTACGATCTATGCGTTAAGCTGTGGAACCCGGCCATCCGCCGTGGGCGTACCATTGTGCCGACGCATGCGGGATGGGTCCTGACAATTGCTTTTAGCCCAGATGGGAAATATGTTTTCTCAGGGAGTCAAATCGGACTCATCAAGAAGTTCGACGTGGCAACCGCCAGCGAAGTCACAACCATGCACGGACACACGGGCGAAGTGAAATGCGTTGCATGTGGGCCGGAAGGAGGGCGTGTGGTCTCGGCAGGGGCGGATTTCCGGATTGTACTGTGGGACGGCACCACGGGTGAGCAATTGATGGTACTCACTGAGCATCGCGGCAGCGTCAATCAACTGGCTTACAGTCCGGATGGCAGCCAACTCGTCTCAGCCAGCGATGATAAAACCATCAAGCTCTGGGACATCAGCACGGGAGAACTCCTGCTGAATATGTTCGGACACGACGATCCTGTCTGGGCTGTCAATTTCAGCCCTTCCGGCGACAAGATCGTCTCCGGAGATGCGGATGGCATTGCCAAGATATGGGATGCCGCGAGCGGCCAAGAGTTGCTATCTATCGAAGCTAATGAACGAAGGAGGTTTCGGTTTCTGACGACTGTGGCATTCACTCCGGATGGCAAGCACATTGTCACCGGTGCACGGTCTGCTCCGGAAAAGGCCCTGAGGTTCTGGAATGCTACAACCGGCAAAGAGATCATGAATTTGAACGGCATACACGCCATCTATGACGTTGCATTTACTCCGGACAAGAAACGAATACTCGCCGGCTCAAACGGTGTCGTCGCGTTTTGGGATCTGGCCAGCGGAGATCCGGTTCTTACGATGCCCTCTCCGGGGAGGACAGTCTTTTCACTGGATGTTGCCCCAAACGGAACGACGTTGGCATTGGCCAATGAAGACGGCACCATTTCCCTTCTTGAATGCGAACCTCCCCCTCGCGGCTTCGGTCCGCGCATCGCAGCCGAAGCTGCCAGTAAGCTCGTGTATAGACTGTACTCAGAATACGAGGACTATAATAAGGTCCTCAAGCAAATCAGAAACGACGAAACGCTTGACGAGTCCGTTCGTGAATTTGGGCTCCAAATAGCGAATTCCAGGCGGCCCACAGAACTTGTCGCAGAATAACACCAGGGACACAAGTAGCTCGTCCGGTGAGCCCCTCTATTGATCCTCAGCACTACGCCGCATTTCGTGTTGTCTGCGGCAAGACTCGACGGCTTCCTGCAGCAGTTTCGCCAGGTCCAAGGGCACCCAGGAGGCTTTGGCGAACGAATCAAGAAAATGTACTAAGTCACGGGTGGAATGGTTAGTGATTCGCTTGCCGAAGGATCGGATCGCCGCAGCGATGGCCATGAAGTAGACGGCCAAGAAGACATCTTTCTCCACATCTGAACCGGCCTTGGCACCAAGAGCTTTGGCGTAGTCCTTGACTCTGGTCAATTCGTGGATTTCACTTTGAGGGTTTCGAAGGAGTTCCCGCACGGAAGGTCCCAAGACAGATCCTAATCCTTGAGCACTGTTGTGAGTTGTGTGAGAACGGTGTTCCTGTGCAGGAAGTCTGTATCGAAGAATGTCGCAGAGCAAATCGCCCCGCACCTCATCCTCATCCTCGTCAACTACATTTGTGGGTCTAATCGGTTCGAGGCCAAGACCAAACAGCCGCCTTTTCTGTTTGTCGGTGAGATTGAGATTGTCTGTCTGATCACTCATGCCCGATGTCCCGATGGGCGTGCCATTGCCTGTATCCAACCCCGTCTATATACTACTACGCCATTTTCTCCTGATTCTCGCTCAGTCCCTCGAAAAAACTCCAATGAACTCACGAATTTCCGCATCGATATCGGGATCAGAGAGAACGACACCTTCGAGGTGGGCCCGCAACATGGCTCGAAACCGCCGCTTGACGTTCTCGATCATGTGATAGGCCTTGGAGGCGTCCGCAAGCCCGTATTTAGCGCACAAATCGCTCATTGCCCTCTTTTTGCCGCCGACTTGGGGTTCGAGAAGCCAGTCATGGAAGATGTGCCAGTGTGTCATCTTATTTCGCTGTCGGCATTCGTCCTCAAGTTCCTGCAGGACATCCTGGAGGAGCTGGTCGGCCCAGGCACGATTGAACTCCGTTTCCGGGTCCGCCGTGGTGAAGTGAGCGTGTTGGGTTTCATCGAGAGCGCCGTGCGGCCTGACGTTGCGCTGGGCGTTTATTGCGTAGTTGCGAACGGAACGCAGGAGGAAGCTGCGAAATCGTCCCCTGGTACGATCCGCCTTCTGCACGAACTGCCGGCCGAGGACCTTGTCGGTGAAGAACCCCTGGACCAGGTCCTTCGCTTGCTCATTGCGGAAACCCATGGTCCGAAGGTAGCAATAGACCGGCTTCCAGTAGTCCCGGCACAACTCCGCCAATATGATCTCTCGCTGCGGGTGGGTAAGCATCCGGGTCCACTCCGTGGCCGGGAAGTGCCTTCCTGCACCCCCGAGCGACGTATGATCCTGCCGTTTTGTCATCAGTCGAAATCCGCTCCGCAGACTTCCCCAATTCCCCATCGCCAGCCTTTTCCGGCGACCTGGACGCAAGAGCATATTAGCCCAGAAGGGCGTTCATTGGAAGATGCTGGTCCCGATCTCGGAAATTTTTCCCTACCTACGGCGAGATTGTGCTCTCCCTTGCGTAGTACAGGTGACAACTGGGACTGATCCGGCATCCATGAGGCAGGCCCAGAGCGATCAGTCATTCGTAAACAGCAGGTATTCTTTTGGAGGACAGAGCGATGGCACATGGGAAAGAGAGCAGAATCGGACTGGGCGTGACGTTGACAATCATCCTGGCGGCGTTGGGAAGTCCGGCAATGAGCCAGAATCCAGAGGTACTGTATCTCGATGAAGTGGAGGATCTGGATCTATCTGGCAACATCATCTATGCCGTCAATTTCGGTGACAATGGCACTCCCACGATTGGCGGGGTCACCTTCTCTCAGGACGAGGATCATTCCAGCATCACGCTTGACATCTTGGGTGAAGGACCCGCGACGTGGTGGGGACCGTCTCCGGGCACAGACGATGCGGGCCTAGATCAGTTAATGAACGGCTTTGCTTACCGCTATGATGGTACGGCCCCCTACCAGATATCAGTGAACGTAGAGGGATTAGGCTGGGGTCAGTCCTATCTTCTGCAAATCGTGGGTTACGAACCCGAGGACCACAGTCGTAGCTTCGACTTCATTGTTGAGGGCGAGACAATCATTGCCGAATTCGATCCATATGCACAACAAGATTACATTAACGGACAAGGCGGCTATTTGATTAAGTATCAATTCACTGCGACCGATACCGTCCTTAACATTGACCTACTATCCCATCTGAATGCTTGCGGTCTCTGCGGGTTCATACTGACTCAACTCCCCTCTGTGTGTGTTGATTTTGGGTCAGGTACAACCACCCGGTTGTTCGCCGGGGGAGCTACATGGCAACTCAACTGGGGTCAGGGACCATGGACATGGTGTGACAAGACTGGCGTATCTCTGCTGGACTCTAACGTATCGGCCGTTCTCGACCTCCGAACGATGGCGCCGGCCGACACGAGTGCCGATCTGGTGGCTACTCTTCCAATCGGCGGTACCCTGGCTTTAGCGGCCCATGATCCAAAGAATGAAGACATTATCATCGGAACCATGACGCTAAGCGGCGAAGGAGTCAACGTCATAGACTTGAACGCATCAAGAGTGATAGTGGACGAGGGATCGGGTATGTTCCTGGCCCCATTCCATGCACCGGACCCCAGACTCACAATGACGGTCGATGAGACGACCGGCGTCTTCGCGTATGTGGATCCGATAGGGAACTGGGAGATGTCCTTCGCTGGCTCATATGCGATTCCTCTTATCGAGGGGCAGGAACTCCAGGATAACATATTCACCGCCTTGGGAGGGAATGTGCCGCTGATTGGCGGGCTGGGTGAGTTTGCGCTTGCGGGTCTGTATCTCGCGGATGAGAGCAAACGACCGCAGCATTTCTGCGAGTACGGGACCGGCGTCGCGCTCCAGTTCGAAGCCGGGGGAGGTCTGTGGGATCAGGACTGGAGTGGTGGCCCCTGGGATTGGCACCAATGTTCGGTAACGGCGAATGCTACCTTCCTGGGAGAGAACGTTTCCAGCAACCTTGAGACAACTACAACCGGCGCTCCGAGCATTGATGAAGACATGGTTTTGCGGTTCGGCTTCGGCGGCGTCATCACCCTGATCGCCAGCACCGAGGATAGACACCCTGGAGTTGCCGGTCAGATCAAGGGTGATGTCACAGGAACGTTCGTAGCGGATGCCAATGCCGCACACGCCACGTTTGATTCCGACGGCAACATCGTGTGTGCCTTTGGGGTCGCAGTGAACGATGCCCCTGACGCGCTCATCACCGTGACAGAAGCGACCGGGACGTATGCCGACATCTGTCAGGCCGGCCCGTGGAGCTGGTGCGTCAACGGAACGATGACCATCGCCAGGCTGCCGGATACGCCCTTGCAGGACAACATCCTGGCCGCACTGCAAAACAACGACCTGCTTCTCCACGCGGAAGAGGAGTTTGTCCTCACCGGCTGGTACTACCGCGATTCCCAGCCGGAAGATTAAGGATGGAGGTCGATTCATGTCATGCTATACGGACCCTCCGTTCCGATAGACCGGAATGTCAGAGCGAAAGTCCCAATCTCTGTGAGCGGAGACGTAACGGCGGAGAGGAAAACACAAAAGAGAACTGAAGAGGATCATAGAAGGAGTTTTACAAGATGAGGACTATTAGACGAGGCTGTTGCATTATTTCGGTGTTGGGGATGTGTTCTATGTTGGTCGTCCCGGCGGTCGCGAGCATCAATTTCGAGGACGGTTTTGAAGATCTATCCTTCGATCCATTTTGGGAGATGAGGGAACAAGCCGGGAGCGTATCTCTCGGTACTGCTGAGGTGTTCTCTGGGAGCCAGTCTGTCCAACTCTGCTCCGAATACAACACAGGACAGAAAGAAATCTGGCTCTATCACGGTTTTGGCAAGGAGATGTACGGCCACGCCAGTGTGTGGTTCTACGATACGGGAGCGGATGTTACATCCAGCAACTACATGGGGATGCAACTAAGGAATCAGGCTCTGGGCGTTGGCTGCGGTGCTGGCACTATGGACTATGACCTGGGCACGCAGGAGTGGGGGAGCACGTATCGCTATGGGTCTCCCGGTGGCGGCGGAATATCCAGCATAGATCGAACTGCGGAATGGCATCTCATCGAAGTGACTATGACAGCGGACAAAGCTTCTGTCACACTCGATGGTCAAGTGCTTTGCACCGAGGCCGGTGGCGTACCTTTCGACACCGTAGCGGTGCGCATGTACGGTCCCTATTGGAGGCCCGCGTTCGTATCTTACTGGGATGATTTCTCGCTCACCGCTTATCCGGCCTCTGTCGTCGCTGTCACGATCGACATCAAGCCAGGAAGCTATCCCAATTGCATCAACTTAGGTTCCAACGGTGTTGTCCCCGTTGCGATTCTGTCCGATACGGATTTCGATGCTACGATGGTGGATGCTGAAACCGTATCGCTTGCGGGAGCCGATGTCGCTGTGAGAGGCAAGGGCAGTAAGTATCTGGCCCACCAAGAGGACGTAAACGAAGACGGTCTCATTGACCTTGTTGTTCAGGTGGAAACTGAAAACCTGGACCCGGAGCAACTCCAAGACGGTTATGCGATTGTTAGCGGCTCAACGAGCGACGGAATCGCATTTGAAGGTCAGGATGAGATCTCCATCGTTCCACCAGAGAATTGACGGCCGCATCGCGATCGATCTAGTGAGATTGTTATAGCAACGAGTCTACGGGAGTTGCCCCTACAGACGAACATTCTGGCGGTACTCCTCCAGGATAGCCCGCTTCTTCTTGGCGCTGAAGAGGAGATCGTCTTGACGGGTTCGTACTGTCGCACGTCGCCTAAGCATTGATTCGCACCAAACCAGCATGTAAGAGACGGGCCTGTGGACGACCTGTCTGTGAGGAGCTGCCAAAACGCTTGGCAGCTCTTCGCTTCTAAAATGCCGTTATTCGTTGGCCAGTCGAAATCGCCAAATTTCGCGGGAGCTTTTCTCCTGGAGCTAGTTATCTCGCCCTGGAATCAGGTCGATAGACGAGATAGTTGGAGTGCACAATACAAGGGAAACTCGAATCTCACAGGAGTCCGGGAACATGAATGCCCTCGATATTACGGTATACGCTCTTGCGAAGCTGAAGATACACGAACAGGTAATTGGAAGCCTGTACAAAACCTATGCGGAGAGATTCCCTGAGCAAGCAGGGTTCTGGTCCCGGCTATCCAGGGAAGAAGAGCAACACGCGAAATGGGTGGAAACGCTCGAAGAGCAAATGCGAGATGACCCCACAAGCCTCGTCACCAATCGGTTCCCCCGTGAAGCCATTGAACACTCTATTGCTTTCGTCGAGAAGCTCATTGTGAAGGCGGGCAGGCCGGAGATTACTCCCATCAATGCTATATCTGCTGCTTTGAACCTCGAACAGGGTCTTCTTGAGAACAAGTACTTCGAGGTCTTTGAAACTGACAAGGCTGAAATGAAGCGGGTACTGAGACTGCTGGAAGACGAGGCTCGCTCACACTACGCGATAGTCCAACAAGCTTGGCAGGACATGCGACGGACTGTAGGGGAGCCAGCTTAGACTGCTAGTCATCGAGCATGCTCGTCTTAATGAGTGCTATGATTGCCGCTTTGATATACTCCTGCAGCTTCGGCCACGCACGGGCTAACAAACAATCCTGACACATAACACCAAGCGTCACGGCCAATAGGTTGGCCTTGCTCCCCAATCGATGAATCTCAGGATCGGGCTCCGACATCTCATAGATATCGATGATCTCGTCGATGTAGTGACAGAACTTCCCTATGTCCTCTACAAGATTCGTGTGGTCTACCTGAGAGACAGCATCAGGCGAAAAACCCATTCCTACCAACGATTGTGCTCCAGCCTGAAACCGTCTGATTTGTTTCCCTGCATGGCAGGGAAAGCATAACGCGGAACCGAATTGACGACAGGCTGGGATCAGTTACACTCTACCGACGACGCCGGACATCAATCTGCTGTTGTGGATTCGGCTGGGTTGTCCAGAACATCAGACGGGGAGCCTCAATCCAGCAGTTCGTCGAACTTGAAGCCGTCGCCACACGTCAGCGATCGGACCTTGGTCCGCAGCCATTCGTCGCCGCGCGCGTCATCCAGAATGCTCTCCTTAAGCTGTCTCATGCAATCGTTGCTGGGCTTGAGGCGATCTCGACTGATGGCCGGGAGCATCCGGAGGGCTTTTCCCAGCCGGGTTTCGCCTGATTGACCGCAGTGGTCTTCCTCTTTGAGTTCCTTCAGCCGCAGATTATAGATCGCGACGAAAGCATCCAGTCTGGCATTTGCGCCGGCGAGCACCCCGTTACTGCCTGGGACGTCCAGCCCGACGGCATCGGCCGCTGTGTCCAGCAGGGCGCGGATGGCCACGAACAGACGGATGTTCTCTTCCGCCGTGTGCAGCCTGTCTCTCAGTTCCGCTCCGACGCGTTCGATGGGCCTGCCCGCCTCCCCGTCGTCCCCAATCAGTCCCAGGAGTGACTCCGTGCCGTGGGTAATCCACTCGCTTGGAGGCATCGGCACTTTGTAGCGGCCCTTCTTGTCCAGCCAGGTCTCCGGACAGTCCTCAAGAATGGCGTAGGTATGCCGGAAACGTTCATCGTCGCCGAACCAGTGCCGCTGGTATCGGTCCACAAACGCCTTCCACTCCGGAAGCTCGGCACAATCGTAAAGCGTCTGGCCGGTGACATAGAGCCGGTCCACCAGTTCCACGACCTCTTCCGGCGACAGCCCGCTCTTTTTCCACCGCCTCAGCAACGGCTTAACCTCCTTCGCATCCGCTTCGTCGTAGACAACCGGAAGCTCGCCACGGGTATGCAACCGGTGGATCTCGTCGATGGTCTGTTTGCATAGATCGGCGTACGCTTCGGGCACGGCCGTAATGAAGTCCTCAACAGACTCGATGTCCACGCCGGCTTCGTCTATCGCCACCCTGGCCTCCGGCGGCGCGATGGCATAGAACCGCTCTTCGATCACGTAGCCCAGGCCGAACTCGAACGCCAGTTTCTTTTCCTTCTGGGCGGCGACAATCTCCTCGTATTGCTGCCGTGTGACAACATGTGGGCCGAACGACTCGAACAGTTCCACCGTCTGGCGTTTTTGCACGGCCTCAAGGGCTTGGTTGAGAAAGATGATCTGGAGGCACGCATCCTTGCAGGTCCATTCCGCCAGCATATGGCCCGTGTGGAAGCCCCGGCCCAGCGCCATGAACATGTTGTAGTCGCGGACGTCGGCTCCCACCATTCGCGTTTGCTGGATCGCTGCCATGTCGGCCTCTGTGAGGACGGAGTCCCTTCCGAGGCGGGAATCGACCATATCCTGCAAAACGAGTTTGCCGGCCTGCCATCCAGTTAGCCCTTTGGTGATGATTCTCTTGACCGCTGTTGTCGTCACTGTCTTTGCCATACTGTGCTATCTCCTTGTTTCAATCACGGCTTCCAGCCGCTCCAGCTTCGCCGCCAGTTCCGTCTGCTCGATGGCCTTGAGCATGGCCTGCAAAATGGCCTCTGCCAGCTTGGCCTGAGTCTCAGTGATCTCTCCAGCTTGGTAGCGTCTCAGAAGGCTTTGAAGCTCTGCGCGGATATCGTTACTGTTCAGTTTTGGACCAATTCTGGTTCTCTGGCCGGTCTCCACGTACTCGCCCTTGAGTTCGCCGAAGTAGCGAAGCTGAAGTTCCAGGAGCTTGGCCGTGTTGACGTTCGACAGGTCTCGCTTCCCGAGCTCGGCCTGGATCGCCTTAAGCTGCTCTCCGACCAGTCGGATGCGGCTTTCCTTGAGAAGGAAGAACTCCTCCTGGAGAGCCTCCAACTCCATCGCCCGCACCCTGGCGACTTCCCCCTCCAGCTCGGCGTTCCAGGAAGTCAGCGTCCCCTTGGAGACGCCCAACTCCCGCGCGATCCGGGCATAGCTATACCCCTTCGCCCGCATCACCACAAACCGATGCTTCTGCTCTTCCTTGCCAAGTTCGACATCCTCGACCTCATCTTTGGCCACGGACGTCACGATATCGGCCTGTTCAATTGCTGTCGGCGTCATCCCAGGGATCTCCTAATCTTGCAAGGGCACGCTCTGCACGAGAGTTCTGATTGCCGCCTTGACGTGTTCCGGTAGCTCCGGCCATGCTTTGACGATCTCCGCCAAATCCATGTCCCCGTCGGCAATCTCGCGCACCATATTCGCACCTAATTCGCGTGCGGAAGTGTTATCACGTTCTTGTGGCAGTGCAGGGACCTGTTTTGCCAAACCGCCTCCAAACGCTTTCTCGTTGCAATCTGTGGCAGTTTTACTATGATTCTGTGATGGATATGAAAGTGAGCGGTCTGGGTTCGAATCCCCCCGCCTCCATTCTGATTCGTTTGGTGAAGAGACGCGGCCGTATTGTCTGGATCGGTCGCGAGAAGGGGATGTTTATGCATTTTTCAAACCGTTCCCATGCCAGCGCCATGGGACGCTCGCTGCGATTCTGTCTTTTCTGTGTCACGCTCGTTTCGTACGGACTCCACGGACAGCGGGCCCACGGCGCCGAGGCACCGGGCGGCGCTACGTTCGAGTGCGTCACCTCGACCGACACGACGTCACAGAGTCGTCACTACCACGGCAATCGGGCGCCGCTGCTTCCCAGCCCGATGATTCGTCTGCCTCTGGGCTCGGTGCGCGCCGGCGGCTGGCTCGCCCATCAGCTCGACCTCATGGCGAACGGCCAGGTGGGCCATCTCGAGGAGCTCAGCGGGTTCCTGAGCGCCAACAGCGGCTGGCTGGGCGGCACGGAGCGAGGATGGGAGGAAGCGGCATACTGGTTCCGCGGATTCTACGACCTGGCCCAGTTGACCGGCGACGAGCGCCTCCAGAAGATCGCCACGCGCTGGATCGAGGCGGTCATCACCTCCCAGCAACAGGACGGCTACTACGGCAGCAGCTACAATCGGCTGGTGGAAGGCAAGAACGGCCAGAAGATCGTCGACGTCTGGCCCCACATGGTGATGAACGACGCCCTGATCAGCCATTGCGAAGCGACGGGCGACGCGCGAATCGTCCCGATGCTGACGCGGTTCTTCGCGTTCTGCCGGGACCTGCCGGACGAGCTGTTCCTGCCTCAGATCTCGTGGGATTACTACGAAAAGTATCGCGAGCATTTCGGCGACTGGAAGCCTCGCATTCAACTGAAACGCGCCGGCGATCTCGTGCCGCAGATCCTCTGGCTCTACAATCGCACGGGCGATGCGTGGCTGCTCGACCTGGCGGTCAGGGTGTATCACAAGACCCAGCCGGAACTGAACCAGTGGCTGGACAATCATACCGTGCACTTCTCGCAGCGCTTCCGCTACCCGGCCCAGATGTACCCGATTACCGCCGACCCGCGCTATCTGCGCAAGACCGAGCTTTTCTACGACAGCTTCATGTCCGCCTGGGGTCAGATGCCGCGCGGGGCCCACGCCGCCGACGAACGCATCCGCATGGGGAAGATCGACCCGCGTCAGGCCATCGAGACCTGCTCCATGATGGAGCTGAACAAGAGTCACTACATCCTCGGGCGAATCACGGGCAGCACGAAGTACGCCGACCGCGTCGAAGACATGACGTTCAACCATCTCCCGGCGTCGCATCGGCCGGACCATCGGTCGCTTCGCTACCTAACCGCCTGCAACATGGCGTACTCGGTCGGCGGCATGGACTTCAAGAACCGGGGCCTGAATCCGGTATTCGCGGCCGATCTGCACCGCTGCTGCCAACACAACACCGCGATGGGCTGGCCGCGATTCGTCCGCAACCTCTGGCAGGCCACGCCCGACAATGGCCTGATCGCGTGGCTCTACAGTCCCTGCACCGTCACGGCCGGCGTGGGCGAGGAAGAGGCCCGCGTAACGATTGCCAGCGAAACGACCTATCCGTTCGGCGAAAGCGTGGTTATGAAGCTGTCGGCCGCTGCGCCGGTGAGATTTCCCCTGTACCTCCGCATCCCGGGCTGGTGTCGAATGATGGACGTCACGGTCGCAGACCGAACGAAGCGCTTCACGCAGCAGGCCGGCAAGCTGGTCAAAATCATCCGGACCTGGACCAGCGGCGACCGCGTCGAGATTCGCTTTGGGATGGACATTTCCACAACGCAGTGGCCGCGCAACGGCGCGGTCACCATCGATCGCGGACCGCTGAGCTATTCGGTTCGGATCAAGGAACGCTGGCAGAAAATGGAGCCAAAGCAATCCGGGCGGAAAGAGATTCTGGCGAAGTGGCCTCGCTGGTCGCTGCTGCCCGGATCGCCGTGGAATTACGGCCTTTTCATCGACCCTCGGGACCCGGGCAAGAACATCAGCGTCGAGCGGGTGGATACCGTTGCCAGGCAGCCATGGAACGAGCCGGATACGCCGATTGTCCTGAGAGTGCCCGCCCGGCGAATCCCTGACTGGCGAGCCAATCCGAAGAACCACACCGTCGATGCCGTCCGCGAGGGGCCCGTTCGCTCGGACGAACCGACCGAGACGATCGACATGATCCCGATGGGCTGCGCCCACCTGCGGATGAGCGTCTTGCCGCTGATCAGCAACCGCCAGGACGCCCGGTACTGGCAAGACATTCCCGACCCGGGCGTCTACATGCTCGATCGCCTGGAATAAAGCGCGACTGAGAAGACCAAAGATACCGTGTAGAACTGCGAACTGGTCCATTCATGCGCGGCATTTCATCCTGAGCGCAGCGTAGCGAAGTGAAGAATATCGGCCGCGGCGTTGCCCTCCTACCGACCCCGTCGCCTTGCTCTCGACAATGACGGCGGCCTGTGAGAATATCCTCCCCTACGCGTGGCAGCGGCAGACGCCAGCTTGCCGAAGGCAAACCTCTGAGCGGTCGGGTGGGTTCTCAACACACGCGGAAAAACATCCCGTGCCCAAACGCGTGGGTCAAGGACCCACCCTACAGTTTCGTGGGCCAATAAAGGCACACACGGCGATGGCACGCTAAAGGCGGCAGGAGATTCAGAGGCTCAATAATGGCTCGGTTCGTTCTTTTTTCTTGACGCCGCGGGCGGCGACTTGTATGATACTCAAAGAACTACACTGTTGACATCGCAACAGGAAGCAGAAAACAGCGAGCCATGATGGCAAGAGCGAGAATTCTTCGGTTGGGACCCAGGCCGCGTCAATGGCGCGGGCCGGACCAGGCGCGAGGAGCCGAAGGCAACACGCGGAGGCAACGGCGCCAAACGAAGCCAATCTGCCCCTCCGGGCAAGCCCGAAACACGAATATCGAAATGCGAAACAAAGCCAATTTCCAGAGCGTCAGATGGAGGCCAACTGCTTTGCAGGGAAGAGGTTATGTGGAAACAGGTGATTCTGGGCCCGTGGAAAACAAAGCCAATTTTCGCCGTCGGTGTGGTCCAGCAAAACGATCCCGCGGCCCGGGGCGAAGGCCCCAGACGCGCCAAACGAACCCAATTTTCGCCCGTTTTGGCTGGAAACCGGGGATTGAACGGAAAAACAAAGCCAATTTTCGACCGGAGTGGAAAATGAACGGCAGAACCTCCATCGAAACGAGTGTATGCGAGATAGGACGCACATTGGCGAAAAGCGGTACGCCTATTGGCGCGATTCACCTCTACCACCGTGTCAGATTGCCGCGTCGCTTCGCTCCTGGCAATGACCAGAATAGACTCCGGAAGTCATTGCGAGCGAAGCCTGCCGAGCGCGGCACTCTCTCTCCCGTGGGCCCCGGAGAGATCTCCAGGCGATGGCCGCAGCCTTCGGTTTCACCTCAGGATGACAGAGGCGCGACCGCCCGGGGCCTTCGGTCGATCCGTCTATATCTTGCGGAGCTGGTCGCGGTTTTCGTAGACCTTTTCGATGGCGTCGGCAATATCGGCCATGTCGTCGCGCGTGCCGAGCAAGGGCCCGGACGCCCAGAGCATCGCCATCTCCTGGCAAACCCGGTCGCAATTCGGACACGCGCACTGCTCGCGGTACTGGCGCAGGCGCTTGCGCGAGTACATCCTCTTATAGACCTTCGAGTCGAGGATATGATCGATCCAGGGCTCGCGGTGCAATCCCTGCCTAATGTACGGGCTCAGGCCCACCCCCTCGGCGGAAAGGGCCTTGAGAAACGTCGCGCGGTCGACGCCGTTGAAGCGCTCCTTGTGATACGACATGGGATAGAGATACCACGAGCCGCTGTCGGTGCCCTCGTAGAGCTTCTGGGGCGTGAGTCCCGGGATGTCCTTCATGCGCGAGGTCAGGTAGGCGGCGTTCTCGTTGCGGCGTTTGAATCGCTCGATGACGCCGGGCAACTGGCCCAGCAGGACCGCGGCCTCGAATTCGTTCATCCGGTACTTCGGCCCGATCACTTCGGTCCGCCCCCGCCGCGAGGTCCCGTGGTTGTGCACGGTGTAGCACTGGTCCATCAGCTTCTCGTCGTTGCCGATGATGGCGCCGCCCTCGCCGCAGGCAATGGTCTTGCTCGACTGGAAGCTGAAGCACCCGAGGTCGCCGATGGTGCCCAGCTTGCGGCCTCGATGCTCGGCCAGATGGCCCTGGCAGGCGTCCTCGATCACCTTGAGATCGTGCTTCTTGACGATGGCCATGATCCGATCCACGTCGCACGGCTGGCCCATCATGTGCACGGGCATGATGGCCTTGGTGTTTTCCGTGATCTTGCGCTCCACGTCGTCGGGGTCGAGCTGATACGATTCGACGTCCAAATCGGCCAGGACCGGCAGCGCCCGCGCCGACAGGATGGACGCGATGGTTCCCGGGTCGGTGTACGGGGACGTGATAACCTCGTCGCCCGGGCCGATGCCCAAAGCCTCCACGCAGGTATGCAGAGCCTGGGTCCCCGAGCCGGTGAGCACGCAGAATTTCGTTCCCATCAGGTTTGCGTACTCTTTCTCGAGCGTGGGAACCGTGCCGGACTTCGACTGGATGCGACACCAGATCCGGCTCCTGGCGGTCTTCGTCAGCGATTCGATGACCTCGTCGTCCCAGTACGGCCAGCGGGGCCAGCTCTTGTTCTTGCGCACGGGGTCGCCTCCGAGGATGGCCAGCTTGCTCGCTTTGCCGGTCGCCCTTGCATAAGCGGGGATCGAATGTGCGGTGGCCGCGGCCAGAGAGCCCGCCGACGCGGCCGCGATGAATTGTCGTCTGGTCAGATCGTCGCTCGTCATACTCAGCTCCTTTCAATCCCAAAACATCCCCCGGCTGCCTGCCCTCATTTATACCCCAGCCATGGCGTCGAATGCAATCGCAATCGCCCCGTACCGACAACCCGGGTGGCAGCGTCAAGGCCGCAGGCCTTGGCGATGGTTGGAGACACAAGATGCTCGCTGGGACCCCGAGAACAAACCGGCCCGCCATCGCCAAGCTGGCGCTTGACGCTGCCACACGCGTGCCGGGAGATCTTCACCGGCACAACGAGACAAAGGGAGGCACCGTCGCGACCGTGCGGGCGCAGCTTGGGCTGGTTTTCGCAGCGTTGGGAGATTACAATACGGCGTCGAAATTCGATACAGGAAAGGGAACCGACATCATGAAACGACCTGCCCTACCGCTGCTGCTACTAACGATTTTCGTTTTCGGATTCGTCCAGCTCGGCCTCTGCTCCGTGGGCCGCGCCGCCTTGAAAGGCGGGTGCGCGACGGTGGAGATCACACCGCCGCTGGGCATCCCGCTGATCGGCTCCAAGGGCAAGCCGAGTGACAGCGTGATGGACCCGCTCCACGTCAGAGCCCTGGTTCTCAGCGACGGGCGGCGCACGATCGCCATCGTCTCGGCCGAGCTGCTGTACACGCCCCTGGAAGAGATCACCGGCCCGGTGCGCGAGATCGTGACGGCCGAGACGGGAATTCCGCCGGAGAACGTGATGGTCTGCGCGATCCACACCCATTCGGGGCCGGAAGTCTTCACGAGATCGAAGGTGCCCAACGAGGGCCGACTGCCGGCCGAGCAGATCGACCGAACGTATCAGGAGGCGCTGGTGAAGAAGATGGCGATCTGCGTGCGGGTCGCTCAGCGGCACATGCAGGCGGTTCGAATCGGCACAGCGACCGGCCGGCTGCCCGAGATCGTCTACAACCGCAGGCCGCGAAACGAAGACGGCCGGGTGGAGATGGCCTTCACACTGCCGCCGGAGATCACCGCCACGCGACAGACACAAACGGACGCCAACGGGCACGTGCACTCGGTCTTCACGCTGCCGCCGGAGCGCCCGGAGCGAACCTTCGGCCCCATCGATCCGAACGTCTACGTGCTGCGGACGGAGGACACCGCCGGCCGCGTCGTCGGCTCGCTGGTCGATTTCGGATGCCACCCTGTCTGCATCTATCCCTTTGAGAGCACCGCGATCTCGGCCGACTATCCGGGACACACAACCCGCGCCGTCGAGCGGGCCGCCGGTGGGATCAGCCTCTTCGTGCTGGGCCTTGCAGGCAACACCGTCCCCCTGACGCGCGGCGTCGCGCCCTGCGCGCAGATGGGCAAAACGCTCGGCGCCGAGGCCGTGAAGCAACTCGGACAAATCGCCGCGACCGACGATGTCACTTTGCACGCGCTTCGCAAAGAGGTCTCCTTCCCTCTCGCAAAATCCCCTTCCGCAAATCATGCAAACGGTGAGACGCCGAAGACCATCACCACGGAACTCCAGGTCCTGAGGCTGGGGGACATCTACATCCTGGGCCTGCCCGGCGAGGTCCTGGTCGAGGTGGGACTGGCGATCCACAGCAAGGCGAGCCTGGAGAACCTCGTGATCGTGACCTTGGCCAACGACGCCATCGGCTACGTCTGTCACCGCGCCGCCTACAAAGAAGGCGGCTACGAACCCGGTTCGGGAACCGACCTCGCCCCCGGCGCCGGCGAAATCATGGTCGAGAACGCCCTGACCCTGCTCGCCGAAGCCCGACAGGCGAGCGTTTCGCGCGCGGCCGTCGCCGAGGGCGGCCGGCCATGAGAAAGACGACTTTCTACGCCTTTTGTGTCTGCACGCCGAACCGCGATCACGCCAGCTTGTCGCGGTTTTCGTAGACTTTTAGGATGGCGTCGGCTATGTCGTCCATGTCCGATTTGTCGGTGAGGAGCATTCGCTGACTGAGCCAGACGGCTTCGGCGCAGAGCTGGTCGTTGCCGGGATAGTCCAGTTCCTGGCGGTAGCGGTCCAGGCGTTTCTTCGGGAAGCTTCGCTTGAAGTTCTTGGAATTGAGGGCCGCTTCGATCAGGCCGTCGCGGTACTGGGGCCCGTACCCGCCGCTGCAGGGCACGCCTTCGGCGCTGAGGGCGGCCAGGAACTTGCCCCGCGGGGCGTTGTTGAAATGCTCTTTGACATAACGGAACGGATACAGGTGATAGGCGGCCTTGGTGGTGCCCTCGTAAAGCCTGCACGGCACGATGCCGGGGATGTCCTTGATTCGCGACGTCAGGTACTGGGCGTTCTGCCAGCGCCGCTCGGTGTCGGCTTCGAGTCGCTGGATCTGGTTGAGCAGAATCCCCGCCTGGTACTCGGTCATCCGACGGTTGGTGCCGACGATGGGATAACTGCTGGTTTTCTCGACGCAGCCATAGGGCCTCCCGCAGTTGTGGTACGAGTGGACGCGGTCCATGATCGCGTCGTCGTTGCCGACCACGGCGCCACCCTCGCCGCAGGGCAGGTGCTTGGAATTCTGGAAGCTGAAGCACCCAAGGTCGCCGAGGGTGCCGCACTTCTTGCCCCGCCACTCGGCCAGCCACGCCTGGCACGCGTCCTCGATAACGATGAGGTTGTGTTTGGCGGCGATGGCCTTGATCTTGTCCATGTCGGCCGGGATGCCGAGGATGTGCACCGGCATGATGGCCCGGGTGCGCCGGGTGATGCGCTGCTCGATCGTGTCCGGGTCGATCTGGAACGTCTCGGGGTCGGTGTCCGCAAAAACCGGAAGCGCGGCCGAGCCGATCACCACGTTGTAGGTGGCGATGAACGTATAGGGGGACACGATCACCTCGTCGCCCACGCCAACGTCGAGCACGTGCATGGCGGTCAGCAGCGCGTTGGTCCCGTTCATGGTGCAGATGCACCGCTTGACTCCCAGCAGTGCGGCGTATTTCTCCTCGAACTCCGAGACGGTATGGCCCCGGCCCCGGTACCAATTGCCGCTGCGCAGGATCGAGAGGATGCGCTGCTCGGCGGCCTTGTCCCAGATGGGCCACTCGGGCCAGGCTTTGGCCCGCACCGGTCGGCCGCCCTTCATGGCCAGCTTGCCGGCTCCGTTGCTGATGTTGGCGTAGGCCGGAAGGGACCCGGACGCCAGCGCCGCCAGCGTGCCCGCCGAAGCGGCCCCCACGAATTGTCGCCTCGTCATCGCGTTCTTACCCATGGTGGTGCCCTTTCCTTTGACGAACGCGGGATTCGCCGGCCTCCACTACGCCAGCTTGTCCCGGTTCTCATAGACCTTCAAAATCGCGTCGGCGATGTCGTCCATATCCGCGCGGGCCCCGAGCAGCATATTCTGGCTGAGCCAGACGGCCTCCCGACAGAGCCGGTCGTTATCCGGGCAGTGGTTCTGCCGGCGGCAGCGGTCCAGCCGCTTCTTCGAGTACATCCGTTGGAAATTGCGGGACGCCAGGGTCTTCTCGAAGAACGGGTCCTTGTTGATGGGCCCGTATCCCGAGGAACAGGGGATGCCCTCGGCCCGCAGGGCGGCGAGGAACTTGCTGCGGGAGAGGCCTCCGAAGCGCTCGGGATTGTATCTAAACGGATACAGATGATACGCCGCTCTTGTCACCCCGTCGTAGAGCTTGTGCGGGACGACCCCGGGAATGTCCTTGATCCGCGAGGTCAGGTAGGCCGCGTTCTCGTTGCGCCGCTGGGTCTGCTCTTCGAGCCGTTTCATCTGGGCCAGCAGGATCGCGGCCTGGAATTCCGTCATGCGGCATTTCGTTCCCAGTTGCACGTACCCGCCCAGCGACAGCATCGTCTCGCCGTGAGGCCGGCCGAAGTTGTGGTACGAGTGACATCGGTCCATGAGAGCGTCGTCTTCGCCCACCACGGCGCCGCCCTCGCCGCAGGTCAGATGCTTGGAGTTCTGGAAACTGAAGCACCCCAGGTCGCCGAGCGTGCCGCACTTCTTGCCCCGCCATTCCGCCAGCCACGCTTGGCAGGCGTCCTCGACGACCAGTAGATTGTGCTTTTTCGCCACCGCGTTGATCTTGTCCATGTGGGCCGGCAGACCGAGAATGTGGACGGGCAGAATCGCCCTGGTGTTCTCGGTGATCTTCTCCTCCATCTTGTCCGGGTTGATCTGAAACGTCTCGCGGTCGGTGTCCACCATGACCGGCAACGCGCCGGCAAGGAAGATGACGTCGACCGAGGCGATGAATGTATAGGGAGTGACAAGAACCTCGTCGCCAACGCCGACGCCGAGCACGTGCAGCGCCGTCAGCAGGGCCGCCGTGCCGTTGGTGGTCGCCAGACACCGCTTGGCCCCCAGCAACGCGGCGTACTTCTTCTCGAACTCCGCCACCACGCCGGCCCGCGACCACACGCCGCTGCGAAGCACGGAGACGACCCGTTCCTCATCGGCCTGCCTGTCCCAGATCGGCCAGCGAGGGAAGGGTTTGGCTCGAACGGGTTTGCCGCCTAAAATCGCCGCCTTGCTCGTTTTGCCGGCCGCACTTCCATAGGCGGGCATCGCCCGTGAAACCACCGCCGCCAGCGAACCGGCGGACGCCGCCGCGACGAACTGCCGACGGGTCATCTGTTCCACGCTCATTTCTTTCCCTTTCGCTTGTCAGAAATCCTCGTGTGTTCCGCTTGCGTCTTCACGATCTCAGTTCTGTTTCGATATCTGCGTCTGTCGCGCCAGCTTGTGCACCGCTTTGACGATCCGCTGCTCCACCGACGGCGCGAACGGGCCCGGAAGCGGCGTGTACCGCATGGCGCCGCCCCCTTCGTAGCCTCCTTCCTTGAGCACGCGAAGGGAGGGGACGTAGCCGAAGACGTCGTTGGAATAGCCGGCCACCCAGACCGCCGGACCGGCCAGCTCGCGCTTGAAACGCAACGAATAATCCACCACCACCTCGCCGGCCAGCGCCACCATAGTCACGGCCTCGCCGAACCGGACCACCTGAACCGGGTAGGGATACGTCGTGGTAATCGCACCGTTGCGGTCCAGCTCCTGGAGCAGAAATTTGGCGTGCCCCCGATCGTATTTGTCCTTCGATCTCGCCTGTTTTTCGAGCGCCTCGCGGGAGGGCGGCTCGGCAAACTCCAGTGTAATCTCCTCCCACGCGGTCCGCAAAGGCCCCCCTACCGACTTCGACGGTCCTCCCAGCGCCGCCTCCACGGCGTTGGCCAGCGCCCGGCCGTGTTGTCGGCAAAACTCCAGCGCCCCGTCCCCGTGCCGCGGATAGGGGTTCTGGTCGCCGCCGCAGCCGGCTACGAAAAGAGCCGTCGTCCCCGGATGGGCCTGCTCCAGGTATTCCTGGGCAAAGCCGGCGTAGTCCCCGCAGAACTGGTAGAAGCTCAGCGTCGTGCAGTGACAGGCGTAGCCGAAAAGAAGGGCCCGCAGCGCGCCGTCGGGGCCGCTGATGCGCAAGACGGGGACATCGTGATCGACCGGACCGTCGGGATTGGCGCTGATGCGATAGCCCTGCCCCGGATTCAAGCGGCGGTTCATGGCGAAACCCGCGCGGGCGTGCGTGTAGGCCAGCCGGGCCGGCGACAGGTTCTCCAGGGCCGCGCCGACGAGGTCGGCGATCTGCCGCTGCAACCGCTCGCTGTACGTGCGGCATTGCTCGACCTGCTCGGGCGTCAGGCCGTAGAGCGAATCTCCGTAGATCGAGTACCGCGTCTGCCGCAGCACGGGGCCGGAATGCGTGTGTGAGGCGTTGATGAGAAGACTCGCCGGGCCGAGCTGAAAGCGGCGTTTTACCTCCTTCTCGACCCATTTGCGCATCCCGCGGTCGATGCCGATCAGGTCCAGCGTCACGATGACCAGGCGGGCGCCGTCGGCGTCCTGCAGCGCCAGGGCCTTGGCGTACAGGTCGTGGACCTTGCCTTCGGACGGCTTCGTGCGGGCCGCATACCCCGCCATCCACATCGGCTCGGCCGGCGTGATGGTCGCCCTGGCGATGCCGGCCTGCCACTCCTGAGACCCGCCATCCGGCACGGCCTGAACAACGGAGGTCGCCACCGCCCACAGAACCACCGCGAAGAGTCCCAACAGCAAGGGCCGGTCGGATGGTCGTGGGATGGGCAACCCGTTGCCCATGTTGATCCTCGCATTGAACAGCCGCATGGGCAACAGAGTTGCCCATCCTACAAGCTGCCCGGCAAAGCGCGTCAACCGCAGGAAATTCGACGAGACGCGCCCATAGCCCCCCTGTGCCTTGCGATGCGACGTGCGTGCTGCTTTTCTACTCATAGGAGTCTCCTTCACACACCAACAACGGTATGGTATCATACCGCGACCTTGCAGGCAAAAGCAATAGTGCCGGGCCGGTTTTCCCGGATCGGGCCACATGGTTGCGGCAACCGCGGGCGCCCTGAGCCGGGCCGCTTCGTCGCAGACAGGGAGGTGAGAACGTGTTGGGCATCGAGCTGATCGACTGGGCCGTCATCATTCTTTACCTCGTCGTCATCACCTGCATCGGCCTCTGGGCCATGAGGAAGGTGCGCAGCAGCACGAGCTTCTTCATCGGCGACCGCAAGTTCGGCAAGGTGATGATGGCCTTCTTCATGTTCGGTTCCGGGACGCACTCGGACCAGGCCGTCAGCGTGGCGGCCAAGACCTACCGCTCCGGGGCTTCCGGGATCTGGTATCAGTGGCTCTGGCTCTTTGTCACGCCGTTCTTCTGGCTGATCGCGCCGTTCTTTCGGCGGATGCGGGCGGTGACGACGGGCGACTATTTCGAGTTTCGCTACGGCAGAAGCGTCAGCGGTCTGTACGCGGCGATGGGGATTTTGCCGCTGCTGGTCGCCATCGGTGTCATGTTGAAAGGCTCCGGCGCGATGGTCGAGGCAGTCTCGGGCGGCGCGATCAGCGCCAAGCTCGCGATTGTTGCGATGACGGTGATGTTCGTCGTGTACGGCATCGCCGGCGGGCTCAGCGCCGCCATCGCCACCAACTTCGTACAGGGACTCCTGACGATCCTCTTGTCCTTCCTGATCCTGCCGTTCGCGTTGGGCAAAGTCGACGGCATGAGCGGCCTACGCGAGTCGATCTCCGACCCCCATATGCTCTCGCTCGTCTCGCCCGGAGAGATCACGCTGTTTTACATCATCGTGATCGCCTTCAACGCCCTGGTCGGCTGGGTGACCATGCCCGAGACGATGGCCAACTGCGCCGCGGGCAAAACCGAGATGGAGGGGCGCGTCGGCGTCACCGTGGGGATCTTCGGAAAACGGATCTGCACCATTGCCTGGATGCTCACGGGCCTGTGCGCCGTGGTCATGTACGCCGAGCTGGCGGACCCCGACCTGGCGTACGGCAAGATGGCGCGCGACCTGCTGCCCGGCATCGCTCCCGGGTTGATCGGGCTGTTCATCGCGTGCATGCTCGCCTCGGTCATGAGCACGTGTGATTCGCTGATGGTGGTGGCGTCGGCGCTGTTTACGGAAAACCTGTACAAGAAATTCTTCGTCGCCGGCAAGCCGGACAAACATTACACCCTCGTGGGCCGCATCGTGTCGGGCCTGGTCGTGCTATTCGGCATCTTTGTCGCGTTCAATCTGGAAAGCGTCGTCAAGGGTCTGGAATTTTACTGGATGGTCTCGGCGCTGATGGGGATTGCGTTCTGGTGCGGACTCTTTTGGCGTCGCGCCACGGCCGCCGCCGCCTGGGCCGCGACGTTGACCAGTCTGGCCGTGTTCCTTTTCACCAGTGTGAACCCTCTGGGTATCCCGTGGGATTTCAATGCCCGTTTCGCAGACAAGCTGCCGGGCTTCATGCTGTGGGACGGGCAGCTCTATCTGCCCTGGCAGATGATTCTCTATCTGAGTGTCGGCTTCGTTGTCCTTGTCGCAGTCAGCTTGTGCAGCCGGAGAGTGCCCACGGACAAACTGGATCGGTTCTACGCGTGCCTTCGGACACCGGTTGGAGTCGACGAGCCCGAGACGCAGCCGCTGACGCTGCCGCCGGGCGTGGAACCGGGTCCGCGCAACGTGCTGATCGACCATCCGGATTTCGAGATCCCCAGGCCCACCCTCGTCGGCATCGGCGGCTTCCTCGTCGCCTGGGCCGCGGTGGGACTGCTGATTGGTGCAGTCTACTGGATCATTGGATAGAAGGGATTGGATATGGCCAAGAAGCTCCTGCTGAGCGTATCGGGCCTGTGCCTGATCGCCGTGCTGTTGTCCTGTGCCAGAGACGCCACGAAGGAGGCCTCCCCGAAAAGCAAGGTCAGGCTAATCGTGCTCAACCCGGGGCACTACCACGCGGCGCTGGTCCAGAAAACGATGTACGACCGGGTCGATCCGGCCGTGCGCGTGTACGCACCCGACGGCCCGGAAGTGCGCGAATACCTCGAACGCATTCACAGCTTCAACACGCGGCCCGAAGACCCCACGCGCTGGCAGGAGCACGTGTATACGGGACCCGACTATCTCGAAGCGATGCGGGATGACAAGGCCGGCAACGTCGTCGTGATCTCCGGGAACAACTGGAAGAAGACCGAGTACATTACAGCGGCCATCGACGCCGGCCTGAACGTCTTTTCCGACAAGCCGATGTGCATCGACGCCGCCGGGTTCGCCGTACTGGAGCGGGCGTTCGCCGCCGCCGGCGCCAAGGGGCTCTTGCTGTACGATATCATGACCGAGCGTTTCAACCGGCTCTGCATGTTGCAGAAACGCCTCGTGCTCGATAAGGACGTCTTCGGCAAGCTGCAAAGGGGCTCGGCCGCCGAGCCGGCGGTCGTGAAAGAGAGCGTCCACCATTTCTTCAAGTACATCTCGGGCAAGCCCGTCCGGCGTCCCACCTGGTATTTCGACACGAGCCAGCAAGGCGAAGGGCTGGTCGACGTCACCACCCATCTGATCGACCTGGTGACGTGGACGTGCTTCCCGGAGCAGGTCATCGACTACCGTGACGACGTCACGGTCATCAGCGGGCGGCACTGGCCGACGACAATCGCGAAATCCCAGTACGCCAAGGTCACCGGAGCGCCGGACTTCCCCGACTTCCTGAAAGGCAAGTTCAACGACGACGCCGTCCTGCCCTACCTTTGTAACGGCGAAATCGTCTACGCCATGAAGGGCGTGCACGTGAAGCTGGCGGTGACCTGGGAGTTCGAGGTGCCGTCGGGGGCGGGCGATACCCACCATTCGCTGTTCCGGGGGACTCGCTCGCACATGATCATTCGTCAGGGCGCCGAGCAGAACTATCGTCCGCAGCTCTACGTCGAGCCGGCCGCCGGCGTCGAGGTACCGCCGTTGCGCCGGGCGTTGGAGAAGACCGTCGCGCGGCTCCAAAGCGAATACCCCGGCCTGGCGATCGAGTCGCACGGGGCCGGCTGGCACGTCGTGGTGCCGCCAGAGCTCCTCGTCGGCCACGAAGCGCATTTTCGCACGGTCATGGAAAAGTACCTCCAGTATCTATCCGAAGGCAAGCTCCCTGACTGGGAGATCGCGTTTATGACGTCCAAGTATTACATTACCACCACGGCCCTGGAAATGGCCAAACGAGGTCCTGCCCGTTGACTGTCACGATTCGTGCGGTCGTCGGACCGCCGCCGGGTGGCAGCGTCAAGGCCGAAGGCCTTGGCGATGGTGCTGCGCAAATCGGGCCGAACCATCGCCAAGCTGCGCTTGACGCTGCCACCCGGCAATCAAAGGGTAACGGTCGCGATGTAGGAAGCAAACGAACACAGTTTCTTTCCTGGAGAATTCGGGTATATGGGTGCGAGCGAAGGAACGAAGAGCGAACTGGCGCTTCTGGGCGGCGTTAAGGCGGTGACATCCGATCCGGGTGACATATTTACCTGGCCCATCGTTACCGCAGAACACGAACGCGCGGTCCTGGAGGTCTTGCGGAGCGGGCGGATGTCCGGGCTCGATGTCACCCGGCAATTCGAGAAACGCTACGCCGGGATGCTCGGCCGCAAGTACGCGCTGGCCGGTCCCAACGGCACCGCGGCGATCCTCGACGCGATGTACGGCCTGGCCCTCGGCCCGGGCGACGAGGTGATCTGCCCGAGCATCACGTACTGGGCCTCCATCGTGCAGGCCTACGTTCTCGGCGCCACGCCCGTCTTCGCCGACGTCGATCCCGACACCCTCTGCATCGATCCGCAGGACCTCGAGCGTCGCATCACCCCGCGCACCAAAGCCGTCGTCGTCGTGCACTACGCCGGCATGCCCGCCGAGATGGACGCCATCATGGCAATCGCCGCGAAACACAAGGTCAAAATCCTGGAGGATGGCTCGCACGCGCACGGGGCCCTCTACCGGGGCAACCAGGTCGGCACGTTCGGCGAGGTGGCCGCTTTCTCGCTGATGACCGGAAAGTCCCTGCCTATCGGAGAAGGAGGAATCCTCCTGACCGACGACCGGCGCATCTACGAACGCGCGCTGCTCTACAGCCACTACGCCCGTCACGACGAGATCACCTTAGGCGATCTGAAGCCCTTCGCCGGGCTGCCCGCCGGCGGGTTCAAGCATCGCATGCACCAGCTCAGCGCCGCCTTCGGGCTCGTGCAATTGGAGCTATTCCCGGCCCAGATGGCCAAGATCGACAAAGCAATGAACGCCTTCTGCGATCTGCTGGAAGGTGTCCCGGGTATCCGGCCCATCCGCCCGGACGCCTCGGAGCAGAGCACCAAGGGAGGCTGGTACTACCCCCACTTCCAGTACGTCCCGCAGGAATTGGGCGGACTCTCGCTCTCGCGTTTCAGCGCGGCGGTGCGCGCCGAAGGCTCAGTCTGCAACCCAGGCTGCAACAAGCCGCTGCACGGGCATCCGCTGTTTACCAAAATGGACGTATACGGCCACGGCCGGCCGACGCGCATCGCCCATCTGGAGGAATCCGCCCAAATCGAGGACTACGTCCAATCGCTACCCGTCGCCGAGCGCGTGATGCAGCGGGTCTTCGAGGTCCCGTGGTTCAAGCACGACCGCCGGGCGATCATCGAGGAGCACGCCACGGCCTACCGAAAGGTTGTGGACAACCACGCCGCCCTATTGCCCGACGACAACGCCGACGACGCCGACCTCGGAGGCTACAGCAGCTTCTTCAATGCAAGCAAGTGAATCGCGTCCGTAGGGGCAACCCCCTGTGGGTTGCCCATCTGCAACGGTGCGGCACCCGGCCTTGTCGCATCATCCGGACAGGCACGGAGGCCTGCCCCCTACGCGATTCCGCCGTTCTCCTCGGTCCCGGCGGGTTTCTTTCGTGCCAGTTGTTCGGCGACCCCGGCGAGCCAGTCGTCGGTGAGCCGGGCGTAGGGGCGGAACTTCTCGATGCGGCCCTGCTCCTCGCTGTAGAGCAGGACGCGATGGAGCCCAAGCTGGTTGGCGACGGGAGAATCGATCAGGTTGCTCGAATCGGTGGCGCTCATCTGGAACAGGACGCGATGGTCGAACTCGCGGGTCGTCTGGCGGTCCAGGGTCCGCTCCAGCGTGCTAAGGGTGTCGGCCCAGGCCACGACGTGAATCCCCACGCTGGGCCCGTCGCGCAGCAGGTCGGCGAACTGCGCGTCCGGGCGCGCCGGGGCCTCTTCGTCGAGCGAAAACCCGAAGGCGTCTTCGCTGCGGCGCAGAACGCGGTAGCGTTGCAGGCCGTAGATAAACACGACGACGGTCTGGGCGTTGCGCTGGTCCGCTTGCGTTCGCGACTCGGCCTCCTGCGCCAATTCCGTTAGCACGTCGGGCACGCCGCGCCACGGGATAAACTGACAAGAATGGGGAAGCGCCTCGGTCGCGCGCGGCAGTTGGCCGGCCTGCGGCGAATCCGGCGGGCTGCCGTCGAGGATCACGAATCGCACCGCCCGCTCGGGAAGTTGTGCGGCCAGGCTCACCACCGCCGCAGTCATCAGGTTCATCGCCACGTCCTCGCGCTGCCCGATGACCAGCACGTTCGCGCCACTCTGGCGACGCAGCGCCACGGACGTCGGGTCCTTGATCGTCACCGGCGCCCCGAGCCACATCTTCGGCGTCGAGACCTCGACGGTGGGGTTCTGGTCGGCCAGAGAGGCAGCCAACTGCCGGTTCTCGGTGATGTCGGCGTCCACACTGCCCTCGAAGACAATCAGCTCTTCGCGGACGGGCTTGCGGCCTTCTTGCAACTCCGCGACGCGGCCCAGGTACGAGTCCCGCGCCGAGTCGGGCAGCCAGGCGGTCTGGAAGGGACTGTTGCCGGCGACGCTGCCGCCGACGTCGTTGTAGATCGCCTCTCCCGGCCGGGACAGCAGACGGGCCGCGACGTTGTCGTCGTCAAGAATGAGCTGGGAGTCGGCCTCCGAACATTGCAGAGCGATGCGAACCGCCATTTGCCCGATCGTGCTGCGAGCCAGGCCGAACGCGCCGCCCAGCGTCTGGGAACCGAGCACCACGTGGATGCCGAAGGCACGGCCCTGGCGCACAAGCTTCTCCAGCAAAACGGAAGCGTCCTGGGCCAACTTGTCGTCGGCGGCGAAGAAGATCTGGAACTCGTCCACGATCAGCACCGTGCGGGGAATGGCCTTGCCGGTGGCGTCGCGATAGGCGGCGATGTCCTGCACGCCGGTCTGGCGGAACAGCTCGCCGCGCCGGGCCATCTCCCCGTCGAGCTTGCGCAGGATGCTCAGCCCGAACTCACGGTCGCTCTCGATGGCGACGGCGCGAGCGTGCGGAAGATCGTGCGTGACGTAGGTCTTGAACTCAACGCCCTGCTTGAAGTCGATCAGATAGACCTCGACCTCATCCGGGGCATACCACAGAGCGAGATTGGTCACCATCACGTGGAGCAGGGTGGACTTTCCGGAGCCGGTCTTTCCAGCAATCAGCAAATGCTGGGCAACGCCCCGGCCCAAGCGCAGATACTGGAGCCGGGTCGCACCGGTGCGGCCGAGCGGGACGCACAGCTCGGCACGGCTGTCGAGCGACCAGTACTGCCCATCGCTGGGAGTGACCGCGGCGAACGGAACCTCCACCCGGGCCGATTCGGCGCCGGCCTTGCCCACGATGTGCATCACCCGGGTCAGGGTCGTCTCGGCGGGCGGTTGATCCAGAATCAGCGGGAACTGCCCGAAGACGCGGTCCTGCCAGACGTACTTGCCGTCGTCGTAGACGAGGTGAATGCTGTTGGCGATGATGTCGTTGAGGTCGATGCCCTGGGGCATTTCGCGGCGGGTATCGTACTCAATGAGGGTGTAGACGCCGCAGCGCGACCCGCTGTGCACGATGCTGCTCAAACGCCGGGCGCTCTCCTCGCTGAAGTTGGTCGGAAAATCGGCCACGACGAGGAAGTGGTACGGCTCGGCCAACTCGCCGGCCTGCTGGTTATACTCCTCCAGCGTCTCGAATTCGTTGCGGAGATACTTCTGAATCACGTTCTCCATGTGCTGCGTGAGGTCTTCGAGCTGCTGCTGGATCTGTATCGTCTCGGTCCAGATGCGACCGCCGATGAGGGCCTCCTGGTAATCACCGGCGTGCATGAAACCGGCGAAGCTCTCGCCCAGCCCGACCGGATCGAGAATGGTGAAGCGAACCTCGCCCGGCGGAAGTGACGTGAAGAGCCGCATCATTACCGCGCGGAGCGCCTCAATGGCCTGCTGCCGCCCCTGACGCTCGGACTGGAGCAGAACCGCGCAGCGCTTGGGAAATTCCAGCAAGGCGGGCACGATCGCGGGCCGGGCCGGGTCCAGCGCCGATGGCGCACGGGCCAGGACCGTCTCGGCGATGCGCCGCAGGTCCAGCTCGAACGTCCCGAACCGCACGGCCCCCGCAAGCGCCGTCGGAGGCGTCCAGGATTCGACCAGCAGTTGACTCAGATCCTTGGCCACCCGCTCGTCGAATTCGGCGGTCCTGCCCGACAGGGCTGCAACAGCGGCCAGCGCCTCGTCCCAGCGCCGCTCCAACTGCTCCCGCGACGTTCGATACGTGCTCTCGGCGGCGCTCGTTTCCGCATCGAAGCGTTCTTGAATGCGGGCCAGTTCCTCCTGTTGTTGGCGCTGCGATTCCGATTGCTCCTGCTGATACTTATGTTCGGCCTTCTGCAACGCCTCGTCCCTCTCGTGCTTGAGGCGTTCGAGCGTATCCGCACGCTGCTGCTCGATCTCGGCCAGGGATTTGCCGCGCTGGGCCGCGATGTCCACCTTGGCCTGCCTGAAGGTCTCGCGTGCATTCTGCAACTCGGTTTCTTTCGTCTTCTGCGAGGCCTGGAGCTCGTCTTCGATATACTGCAAGACCTGCCGATGGTTCTGCTCCAGGGCGGCGCGGGTCGCGGTCAATGCCTCGCCAAAGGCATCGGAAGTGCGGCGGACCTTGCTTTTGGCGGTTCGCCAAAGGACATGGCCGGCCAGAGCGGCCAGGACAAGCACTGCGCCCATCGTCACCGGCACCGTCACCGAGGCTGGCGGAAGGTCTCCGCCGGCGAAGATATAGACACACGCCAGCACGATCATCGCCACAAAAAGCAGCCCCCCGACCAGCAGGAACGGACGGCCCCCCACAAAGAGCTGCGCCGCGTACGATTTCCGCAGCGTCTCCAGAAGCTGCTCGGTCCGAGCCTGCTGCGTGCGGCAGACCTCGGCCGGGTTCTCATAGGCCGGGTCACCGGCTTTAGCCTGCCCGTCGCGCACGGGGGCGTCCTGGCGATACTGCTCCAGCAACCGCTCGGCCGCGGCCTTAAGATCCTCTAAGTAACGATGCGCCGTCTCGATCGCCGACTTCGCCTCCAGGGATTTCTGCTCGGCCTTTGTGGCCGCCCCCTCGGCCACGAAGTCGGCCTCCATCAACCGCTCCCGTCGCTCCTTCTCAGCCGCACGCTCCAGTTCGGCCGCCTTCTGGTTGACCTTGGTTCGCCTGCCCTGGGCTTCGACTTTCGTCGTGCTGAGCTGATCTTCATAGTCCGCCTGAATATCTTCCACCAGCGCGTCGTGGCGGTCCTTGATCTCCTCGCTGCGCGTCTGAAAGTCGCTCTCGATTTTTTCCTTTTCCCGCTCGAACCTGCCGGCGGCGCGCTGCCGGGCTCTCTCGTAGTCCGACTCGAGCCGCGAGACCAGCGGCTGGACCACTTCGGGCGCCAGGATCAGCACCTCGCCCAGCGCTCGATGCGCCAGGCTGGTGAAGTCCGCCTCCGGCAACGGCCCGGGGCTTCGCACGTAGGCTTCCAGATCATCGCTCATCAGTTCACTTCCTTGCTGGCTCCGCAATCCTGTCGGGCGTTGTGGAGCATCGTCCCGACCCGCTCGAACGCGACCACCGCGGCGCGGATGTCCGCTTCCAACGGCTCCATGACGTTCTTCTCAAACTGGCTGCAGTTCTCGTCGCGCCACATTTCCTGGACCTGCTCCCATTGGCGCCTCAGCTTCTTGGCTGCCTGAACGAGCTTGGCTCGGCTTTCGATTGCACTCATGGCGCCGTTCTCCTTTTACCGCCTGACCTCTTCATCGGCCGTTGGCGGCTCGCTCTTGAGACTGTCCCAGAGCACCTGGTTGTCCGGGTCCAAAAGGATTTCGCGACCTTCCCGTCCGCAGAGCAGGACCGCGTACCCCTCGGGCAGGCCCAGGATATCGGCCGCCGCCGGACAGGCCCGGACCAAATCGTCGATCCGAATCGCGACATAGCCGTCGGCTTCGGCGCCGGGGCCGACGTACCAACCGGAATCTCCGTCCGCGCCGGCCGTCCGCTCCAGGTACACCGCGTCCGGGCTGTCCTCGACGCGGGCCATCATCAGCTTGTCCGTCGGCTCGGGGGCGAATTCCTCGGCCGCAATCTCGCGGACGGCATCGCGCAACGAATCGCTGCACGTCAGCTCTGCAATCCAATCGGGCGGCTCGGACTCGGCTGGCGTATCCTGACGTACCTCCGCCGGCGGCGAGGTCTTGCGCAAGGCATCGATCCATTCTTTCAGGGGCCGCGCCGGCTCGCCCGTTACGGGCTCGTGCTGGACGTCCTCGAAGGCAGCGGCTTCCTCGGGCGCTATGGGCGCCTCCGGCGGAGCGAGGGCGACGTAGGCCTCGAGCGAATCGACCATGCGATCCAGCCGGGCCCGCGCGTTGGGAATCCGGACCTCCACGTCGTTGACGAGTCCCTGAACCGCGCCTTTGTAGTCCGACATCTCTCTCTCGATCTGCCGGACCCAGATCTTGACCTGCCGCAGCTTGTGCCGGGCCTCGTTCACCCGTCGCTCGGCCCGCTTCAGGGCTTTCCGCTCATCCACGCAGGAGCTGGGATTGCCCGCGATCTGCCGGTCGAAAATCTCCTTGCGCATCAGCGCGATCTTGGCCTGCGAGAACTGCTCCTGGCACTTCTGGGCCTGGTTCTTCCAATAACCATACTGGCTCTCGCGCAGCCAGTGCACCGTGCGCTGGATGTCGCTGCCGGTCTCGTCGAGGGCCCCGGCGGCCGCCTCGGAAAACCGGGTCAGGCACGCTCGCAAATGTTTCAGCGTGGCGATGGAGCTGATTTTCGCTTCCTGGCTCATCCCGGGCTCCTAACGCTGCTGCAAGTAGTCCTCGATGTGACGCGCCTTCTTCGTGAGAAAGGTCACGTGCTGTGTCGAGGTGTCCAGGAATCGGCTCAACGTCTTCATGGTCAGCTCGAATTCCTGCGTGAAGCGCCTCTGCTCCTGGTCGGCCCAACTCTTCTCCAGACCCCGCAGGCGGTTCTGCAGGCTGGCCAGCAGCGTCTCTAAGTCGGCGTTGAACCGCGTCAGATCGCGGGCAAACCGCCTCAACTCGGCGGGATCTACATGGGCTTTCGCCATGACTGCCTCCGTGTTTCGAAACCGCCGGCGTCCCGGCTTCGGCCCCTGCCGGCCCTCGGACACCCGCTGGATATGGCATTCGCTATCATCATATACGTTCAGTATAGCCGATTTGGTCTGTCGTTTCCACGACCCGCGGAAATCCTGGAAGGAGGAAAAACGCCAGAAAAAATCAAAAATCAAAGATCAAAAATTAAAATGGCGGAATCCCGTCACGCCGGGATTACTTCCTCAATTTTGCATTTTGCGATTTGCTTTTTGATTTAGCTCGGGTATGGATTTCTCGGTAAACTTGATGATCTCGTTCATCATGGCGACCGCCTGGTCGGGGTGGCGTCCGACGGCGCTTTCGGCCGAGAGCATGACGCCATCGGTGCCGTCGATGATGGCGTTGGCCACGTCGGTGACCTCGGCGCGGGTGGGCCGGCTGTGCTCGGTCATGTGCTCGAGCATCTGGGTGGCGGTAATGACGAGCTTCCCGGCGGCGTTGCACTTGCGAATGATCCGCTTCTGAATGATGGGCACTTCCCAGATCGGCAGGGCCACGCCCATGTCCCCGCGGGCGATCATGATGCCGTCGGCCGCTTCGATGATGGCGTCGATGTTCTCAATCGCCCGGCGGCTCTCGATCTTGGCGACGATGCGACACTTCGGCAGGCTCGGCTTGATCTGCTCGGCCGCCTCCAGGACATCGCGCTCGTCCCGCACGAAGGACAGCGCCACGTAATCCACCTTGTGCTCGATGCCGAAGTTGATGTCGAGTTTGTCCTTGTGCGTCACGCCCTCGAATTCGAGGTTCGCGCCGGGCATGTTGATACCTTTGCGTTCCTTGAGGAGGCCCCCCTCGATCACGGTGGTCTTGAGGCTGTTGTCGTGGACGCTCTTGACCCGCAGGGCGAGGTTCCCGTCGTCGATGTAAATCAGTTGTCCAGGCTTGATCCGCGACAGGTCGCCTTCGTAATCGAAAGGAATGGTCTTCGGCCCCTCGGCCGCGGGGTCGTTCGTCAGCCACACGGTGGCGCGGTGCTTGAGCTCCCTCGTCTTGGCGCCCTTGAAACGTCCGACGCGGATGCGGAAGCCCTCGAGGTCCTGCATGATCTTGATGGCGCGTCGATATTTCTTGTTGATCCGGCGGACCAGCTCGATCGCTTCGAGATGCTGTTTGTGGCGACCGTGGGAGAAGTTCAGTCGGACGATGTCCAGGCCGGCATTGACCATCTTCCTCATCATGGTGTAGTTGCTGCTGGCCGGTCCGATGGTGGCTACGATCTTTGTCCTGGGCATGGCTCTTCGGTTCCTATTGTCGCGAATCGTTATCGGCCGCACTGGCGGACCCGCTGGCCGGGCTGACATTCTTTCTCTTGAGAACGGCCTCGGCATAGCGCCGCCCTAATTCCCGGGCGGCATCCGCGTTGAAATGCACGCGGTCGGTCTTGCATTCCAGATGCCGCGCCGAGACCCGGTACACGTTTTCGTCGGCCTTTGCCACGGTCTCGATCCCGTCGATCACAAGCGCCGCCTCGGGCTTTCGCGCGATAAAGGCATCAGCCGGCGTGCCCGCGACGAAAAGCAGATTGGGGCTCTGCAAATCCTGCCGCAGACGAAAGATCAGGTCCGCCAGCCGCTGCGCATACAACGGCCCATCCTCCGGATTGCTGTCGCTTTCGCCCTGATGCCAGAGGACTCCTTTGAGAACGCCCCGCCGCATCGCGATTCGACAGCGTTTGACGGCGTCGTCGTAAGGGTGAGATTGGGTCTGGGAATGATAGCCCTTTCGCTTCCAGGCCGAAATCGGCGAGCCGCCCGCGGCGCAGGGGATCAAGCCGATGGTCGCGTTCGTATCGGCCTCGGCCAGCGCCTTGCCAAAGGCCAGGCCCGGTCCGACGCCGACGTACGCGGGCTTGTCGAAATGCAGCGGCTCGCGGGCCGGAACCCATTGATTGTCGCAATTCAGCGTGAGGACGCGCCGATGGACCGTCTTGTCCTGCTCGGCCACCGCCCCGCGTCCGGCCATGTTCGATTGACCGGCGAGCAGATAAAGGTGAAAACTCCCCCGGGCTTCATGGGCCCCTTCCGTCGCCGACAGTGGACCGGTCGCTCCCGCGACCAACAGCAGAAAACCGATCAGATCGCGTCTTCTCATCGCTTGCAATCCTTTGCTTGAGGCCTCGGCGTCACGCGGACGCGAGAGCCTCGACGTCCTCAATCGTTCTGGGGATCGGCTTTCCGAGGAAACGAAAGCCCTCGGCGGTGACGAGCACGTCGTCCTCCAGCCGAACTCCGCCGAAGCCGCGGTAAGCTTCGAGGTGCGCGTAATCGATGAACGCCTCGTGCTTGCGCTCGGCCTTCCAGCGATCGATCAGAGCGTCGATGAAGTAGATGCCCGGCTCGACCGTCAGAACGAAGCCCGGTTCAAGCGGCTTGGCCAGCCTCAGCGAGCACCAGCCGAACTCCGGGTTCCTCTTGATCGTGTCGGTATAACCGACGAAGTCTTCGCCCAGCCCTTCCATGTCGTGAACGTCGAGCCCCATCATGTGGCCGAGGCCGCACTGGAAGAACAGCGTATGAGCGCCGGCCTGCACCGCTTCGGCCGGGTCGCCTTTGGCGACCCCAAGCTGCTTGAGCCCGGCCATCAGCACCTCACAGGCCAGGCGATGGATGTCGCGAAACTCCACACCGGGCCGGATCGCCGCGATGGCCCGCTCCTGAGCTTCGAAGACGACGGAATAGACGTCCCGCTGCCGGGGCGAGAACGTTCCGCTGATGGGCACGGTCCGAGTGATGTCGCTGGCGTAATGCAGCGGCGACTCGGCCCCCGAATCGTTGACGGCGATGTCGCCGGCCTGCATAACGTTGCCGTGGTACGGATTGTGCAGAATCTCTCCGTGTACGGAAAAAATCGTCGGGAACGACAGACGCCCGCCGCCGGCGACGGCGATGGCCTCCATCGCGCCGGCCACCTCGCGCTCGATCATGCCGGGCCGGGCCATCTTCATCGCGGTCGTCTGCATCCGGTATGCAACGTCCACCGCCGCCTCGATCTGCTCGATTTCCTCGGACGACTTGAGGGACCGCTGCTGCACCACCGCCCGAATCAAGGGCTCCGAGACGCGCGAGGCGACGGCCTCAGGCTCGATACCCAACAGCGACCGGATCTTGAGAACGTTCTCGGGCCGGTACTGCGGGAGGAAATGGACCGGGCGCTCCTGCGCCAGTGCTTTCTTGAGCACGGATTCCAACTCGCGGCTCGGCGCCGTCTGCGCCACGCCGCAGCGCTGACACTTCTCCCGCAACGGCGTCTGCGGGCCCATCCAGATAATATCGTTGACCGTCAGGTCGTCGCCGAAAACGCACGCGCTCCCGTCGTCGGCGTCGATGACGACCGCCAGGTCCGGCTCATCCAGCCCGAAAAAATAGAGGAACGAGCTGTCCTGTCGGAAAGGATACGTATTGTCGACGTAGTTCATCGGCGACAACGCATTGCCCAAAAACAGGACCAACCCCGAATCGATTTGCGCCTGCAGGCGCTTTCTTCTTTGTATGTAGGTTTCAACAGGAAACATGCACTAATCCGTTTCGTTTGAATTCTTCTTTTGGGTTAAGAGACTGACGCCCACCAGGGAGACGACCGAGAGGGTGATTGCCGGCAGCACGGCGTCAAAATCCGATGCCCACGCCGGCAGTGAGGCTTTGATGAATCCTATCTCCTCCCAGCCCAGCGCCGTGATCGTCCCGACCAGGATGGACGTAACCGCCCCCTGCTTCGTCGCCTTGTCCCAGAACAAAGCGGCGACCAGGCACGGCGTAATGGCCGCACCGTAGATCGTGAACGCATACAGCGCCTTGCGGAACACCGTCGTCGATTCGGCGAACGCCAGCGATACGAGGTAGGCAATGATGCCGAAGGTCAGCACCAGCAGGCGGCTGAGCAGAACGGTCTTCTTCTCGTTCGCCTTGGGATTGATATAGGCTAAATAGACGTCCTTGATGAACGTGGTGGCCGGCACGAGCAGGAAGGAGTCGGCGGTGGAGATGATGATGCCCACGACGGTGACCAGGAACAGGATGCCTAAAGGCAGCGGCATAAAGTGCTTGGCCGCATAGATGAGCACGTACCGCCCGTTTTCCGGATCGGAAATCATGCTGGAAGAGATCCAGGCACTGGCGATGATCAGCAGCTCGATCGCCAGGGCCAGGAAGATCATGATCAGCACCGCGGTGCGGGCCCCCTTGGCGTTCTTGCTGGCGAAGATGCGCTGGTACTGGTTGGCGTCGCCGAGGACCAGCAGGAACACGGGCAGACAGTAGTTGATGATGGTCGCCTTGGAGTAGACGCCCCAGAACTGCATATGATGCGGCCGGTCGCCCATGGCGGCAAAGGCGGCGCTCATGCCGCTGAAGCCCCCCGCCTTGACGAGCAACACGGGAAACGCAATCAGCAGCGAGACCGTGATGATGGTCCCGGTGACGACATCGGTAAACGCCAGGCTCAGCAGTCCGGCCAGCATGGTGTAGGTGATGATGAAAACCGCCGCGATAACCGTCGCCCTGCCGGCCGTCAACTTCGGCTCCGACAGGATCAGACGCCCGTGCGAGGGCAACGAGGGGATGCGAAACAGCTTCGTCGGATTGCTCGCCTCGGCGCCGTGGCCTTCGATCACGACCCTGGCCATGGAGTTGGCCTTGACGGCGATGTGATTCTCCAGATTCTCCTGGGCCAGTTGTTTCAGGGCCTCAATGCTGTCCTCGCCGGCGACGACGTCGATCGTGAACGCCCCGGTCTCGCTCGACCAGTCGTCGCCCTGCCTGACCTGGAAGGGAACACTCGCCGTCCCCCTCCAGTCGGCCTCGGGCTCGAAGACCAGGTATCCCTTCTTGACCTGGAACTTGGTGAACTCGTCACCGGCCTGCACAACGACGGGGTCCTTTTTGCCGGTGATGACCTCCAGGACCATGCCGCCGGCGTTGAACTGGTAGCTGACGATGACCATGTAGGCCATCACCAGCGCGAGCACGGCCAGCAACCGGGCCGTGCGCCCATAGCGGCCCCCGATGATCTCCGGAACGCTGGAGACCTCGATCGCCCGCGCCTTGTGGGCGATCAGCGACAGCAGGATCATGCCGATGAAGGTCCCCGTCGGCAAGACCAGCGCCGCCATCCCGTCGCGGTAGGCCTGACCCGCGTTGCCAACGATGGACCCGGTGCCGATCCACACCGCCAGCATCGTGCAGACCATCACCCACGGCGACAGCGACCGGCCCGCGACCGCGAAATCGGCCTGCGTTTTGACCTGGCGTGACTTGTAGACGCCGATGCCCGTGAGAGCAAAAAGATAGACGAGAATCGCAATCAGATAGATCATAGAGTCATCCGTTAAAAAAGATCAATTGATGAATTGTTCGACGAAGTACTTCGGCGTCAGAGGCTCGCCCGTAGCCCGAGCGATCATGTCGTTCCAGGGGTATCGCGCCCCGGGCGCGAACACGTTGTCACGCAGGTACCGCCCCACGCGTCTGTCGCCGACGTAGCTCAGGCCCTCATCAGAGGCCCGCCCCAACACCTCGCAAACGATATGGTGGTGCAGTTGGGAGGCCAGCAGCTCCCCGAGCATGTAGTTGTGGTAATAGCAAGGCGCGCTGGTGAAATGCAGCTTGGAGGCCCACCCGGCATCGGCCGGACCGGGCGGACGCTTCACGAACTGATATCTTTCCACCAGGTCCCACCAAAGGTCGTTCAGATCCCGCTCCGGATCGGCGTACAGGGCCTTCTCGAACTCGTACATCACCATCGCCCAGCGTGCGAAGAGAATCTGCTGGAAACGCAGATACCGCGTACTGACCGTTTCGACCCGGGCCCGCTCGGCGTCGGAGAGGTTCAGCATTTCCTGCATCCACGCGGCGTTGCGGCTAAGCCGGCCGAAGAACATCGCCACCGCCTCCGTGGTGAAGCTGTGCGCCGGCTCGCGCAGCAGCCACGGCTCGTCCGGGTCGTGGTACTTGCTGTACACCGCGTGGCCCAGCTCGTGCAGGATCGTCTCCATCCATCGCTCGGTGTCCTGCAGGTTGCAGAGGATGCGAACGTCGCCGCTGCGGTCCACGTCGTGACTGAACGCATGCGGGTATTTGCCTTCCCGGTCGTAGAGATCGCTGCGGGCCAGGATGTCGTCGACCGGCAAACCAACGCCCGCGTAGTATCGCTCGACCAGATCCTTGATGTCGCAACCCTTGTAGTACTGGTCCAGGTCCAGCTCGTACACGAGCGGGGTCCGCTGGAAGAAGGGGTCGTGGTAATGCCAGGGCATCAACTCAGCGGCTGCAATGCCGTAGCTCTCGGCCAGGATCGCGTCCAACTCCGCCTTCAGGCGGGCAAACGGCCTGCGGGTCAGCGTATCGAGCTCGGCGAAAATGCGGTCGAGCTGCCCCACGTCCTGCTCGCCGGTGACGACGATCATGGTGTGGTAATTGTCGAAGCCCAGCGTGCGGGCCGCCCGGTTGCGCAGCTTCACCAGCCGGAGAAAATCATCGATGATGACGTTGCCGACCTCCTTGCTCGCACGCCAGGCCGCTTCGCGCCTGGGCGTGTTGCCCTCGGTCGTCATGATCGTGTAAATGTCGCTCATCGTGATCTTTTCGCCGTCGATCGTGGCGCGGTAATTGCTGTACGTTTCCTGGACTTTCGCGTCCAGCGCCACCAAGGGCTCCAGCAGTTCCGGCTCGATCTGGTTCTGCAGGTAGGCGTAATGAAGTTTGTCGAGCTGTCGCGCCACCCGCGGACCGGCGTCGGACTCGCGCAACGCCTCAAGGCGGGCGAAATCGTCCGGATTGCTGTAAAGCCGGCGAATTTGCAACTGAAGCTCTTCGAATTCCTCGAATTTCTCCGCCTTGCCCGTGGTCGCCGCATCCCAATACACCCGATTGGCCCGCGTGGCCAGCGGCTCGACCTGAGACACATGCCCCTGAATAAAACGAGCGCATTGCCGATCCGGGCTGCCCGTCTTGCATCCGCACAACACCGACGCCACGACCAGCGCGCACGAAAAAATCACTACCTTTCTCACTGTGGCTCTCCTAAACAGATCCTATGAGAGCACACAGCTTAGCAAATAACCCCTGCTCTGGCAATGTCCTGGCCGTTTTATGTCTGTCAAGACAGTTGATCATGCCTCGATGGGAATGAAGGAGGAACGCAATCCATCGTTGTCCGCGTTCCAGTCCTGCATGACCGTTTCGCTCCTACTTTCGGATTCGGATTCGATGAGCTTCCACCACGAACAATCGGCCCTGGTAGGCGGATATTTCAGGATGATCCGCGAGGTAGTCTATGAGGCGTTGCACCAGGGATGGAATAACCTCCGGATGATTTCTGACCTGAAGCGAGATGATCCCCCTGTATTGAGATGGCGGATACGTGGTGATGTCGGCGAAGTCACCGTTCAATGACACCAGAATGGCATCCAACTCTTACGCCTTGGCAATGACAAGCGTGTCATCCGAATCCTGGGGAATGTGCTCCTTCAGGACCAGGACATCGTGTCCGCTGTCTCGCAGCGCCCGGATGACTGAATTGGCGACGCAGTGGTCTGTGAAGAATCTCAAGCTCATCAGACGGCCAGCTCGAACTCGGCCAAATCACGGGCATAATCGAGGCAAGCCGCAATTTGGTCGCGACTGAGATCGGGAAATTCAGCGACAATCTCTTCCGGGTTGGAGCCGGCCGCAAGATAGCCGAGGATCAGGCTCACGGGGATTCTGGTGCCTTTGATCCGCGGCCTGCCCCGCAGAACGCTCGGATTGCTTTCGATATGGTCTTTCCACGCTATGCTCATCGCCATTCTCGTCCTAAGACTATGTCAGCCGCCCGACCGACTCCTCCCTGACCTCATCCTGGTCACCCTCCCTTTATTATACAGGATCGCAAGCACATTCTGCAATGAGAAGCAACCGCCGCACGTTTTCCGCAATCAGGTCGTCAAGCAGCAGTTTCCTCGTCCGGTTGTTCATAGACAAGTCGCCTCGTGGATTCGACCTCACGCTGGAAATATGGGTTGCGGATCGATTGGACGGTTACCAGGTCCACCGGCCGCTCGAACAGCCGCTCCAGATCGTCGGCAAACCCGAGATACCGGTCGGCGTATTCGCCGGTCGGCACGCGGTCGGCAAAGCAGACCAGAAAATCGAGGTCGTTACACTCGACATCAGGCTGATCCGAGACGGCCGACCCGAACAAATACAGCTTCTCCACCCGGTATCGGCGGCAAAGCTCGACCAGCGCGGTTCGTTTGCGTTCAATCATTGCAACCATGGCATTGCCCGTCGTACCACACGTCACCAACGTTGTCAATGTGCCTTTGCAGATCGCCCCGGCCCGGTGTGTGTGCAAATTTTGCGGCCCCTCGGGTGGCAGCGTCAAGGCCACAGGCCTTGGCGATGGCGCCACGCCAAAGGACCCTTTCGCAACGTACGAAGCGGACATGTCCGCCATCGCCAAGCTGCCGCTTGACGCTGCCACGCGCATGCCAGGATATCTTCACAGCCACTCCCGCCCGCGCGTCGCGTTGAGATGACGCGTATCGTCAGAAGGCTTGCTGCTCGGTGCGAGCGATGATCTCGTTTTGCAATTCGGGACCCAGGTCCACGAAATAATCGCTGTAGCCGGCGACGCGCACGATCAGGTCGCTGTGCCGCTCCGGGTCCTTCTGGGCCCGGCGCAGCGTCTCGGCCTCGATCACGTTGAACTGGACGTGGTGCCCATCCATCTTGAAGTATCCCCGGATCAGGTGGGCAAGCTTGTCGATGCCGTCGTCGCCGGCCAGGACCTGCGGGTTGAACTTCATGTTCAGCAGCGTCCCGCCGGTGCGAGCGTGGTCGATGCGGGCGGCCGACTTGACCACCGCCGTGGGGCCTTTCGTATCGGCGCCCTGGCTGGGGGATATCCCGTCGGAGACCGGTTCGGCGGCCTTGCGGCCGTTCGGCAGAGCCCCGATGACCGAGCCGAAATAGATGTGAACGGTCGTCGGCAGGAGGTTGACGCGGTACTTGCCGCCCTTGGTGTTGGGCCGGCCGTTGAGCAGATCGTAGTAGCAATCGAAGAGGTCTTCGGCGATCGCGTCGGCGTACTCGTCGTCGTTGCCGTACTTGGGTGTATGGCGCAGCAGCGTCTGACGCAGCGGCTCGTGCCCCTCGAAATCGCTCTTCAAAGCCGCGAGCAGCCCCTGCATCGTGACGTCCCGCTCCTCGAAAACGTGCTGCTTGACCGCCGCCAACGAATCGGTGAGCGTCCCGATGCCAACGCCCTGAATGTACGTCGGATTGTAGCGGGCCCCGCCGGCATGATAATCGATGCCGCGGGCGACGCAATCGCTCATCACCAGCGACATGAATGGCGCGGGCAGATGGTTGGCATACAAACGCTCGATGACGTTGTTGCCCTTGATCTTCAGATCGAGGAAGTAAGCCAACTGCCGGCGGTACGCCTCCATGAGTTGCTCGTAGGAGCCGAACTCCTGCGCATCGCCCGTCTGCACACCGACCTGCTCGCCCGTCTTGGGGTCGATGCCGTTGTTGCAGGCCAGCTCGAAAATCTTGGGCCAGTTGATGTACCCGGTGAGCGTGCAGCTTTCCTTGCCGAAGGCACTGATGGTAACGCACCCGCTCGGCCCGCCGCACCGCGCATCGTGCATGTTCTTGCCGTCGTGGAGCATTTCCTTGATGATGACGTCGGAATTGAAGACCGACGGCTGGCCGAAACCGGTCCGGATGACCTCGCACGCGCGTTTGAGGAAGCGGTCCGGGTTGCGCTTGCTGATCTGGATGCACGCGCTGGGCTGCGTCAGGCGCATCTCCTCGGCCACGTCGAGCAGCAGGTACGAGACGTCGTTCACGCCGTCGCCGCCTTCCGGCGTCAGGCCTCCGATGTTGATCAGGGCGAAATCCGTGTACGTGCCGCTCTGCTCCTCGGTGATCCCGACCTTCGGCGGCGCCGGCTGGTTGTTGAATTTGACCCAGAAGCACTCCAGCAACTCCCGGGCATCCTCCGGCGTCAGCGTGCCGTCCTCCATGCCCTTGCGGTAGAAGGGATAGAGATGCTGGTCGAGCCGGCCCGGATTGAAGGAATCCCAGGTGTTCAGCTCGGTGATGACGCCGAGATGGACGAACCAGTAGGCCTGCAAGGCCTCCCAGAACGTACGCGGCGCGTGGGCCGGCACGCGGTTGCAGACCTCGGCGATCTGCTCGAGCTCGCCCCGGCGGGTCGCGTCGCTCTCGTCCTTTGCCAGCTCCAGGGCCATCTCAGCGTGCCGCTGCGCGAAGGCGACGAGCGCATCGGCGCAAATCTCCATCGCCCGGTATTCCTGGTCTTTGTCGTAGGCCCGCAGGTCGTTGAGATAGTCGAGCTTGCTGCGGTGCTCGGCAATATCCTCTTTGAAATCCAGCATGCCCCGGTTGTAGATCTTGTCGTCGAGGATGGCGTGGCCGGGGGCCCGCTGCTCCATAAACTCGGTAAAGACGCCTGCGTTGAAAGCCCGGTGCCAGGCCGGCTCCATCGCGTCAAAGACCTTCTCGCGCATCGTCTTTCCCGACCAGAAGGGAATAATCTTCTCCTCATAGGTCTTTCTCGCCTCGTCGCTGACCTGGAACTGCGTTTTGTTCCGCGTGCTGAGGATGCGAAAATCCTCCAGGCCGTGGCAGCACAGCTCGGGATACGTCGGGGTGGCCTTGGGGGCCGGGCCCCGCTCGCCCACGATCAGCTCGCCCGGATTGATGTGGATCGGCTTGTTCTCCAGGAGGTGCCGAAACGCCAGCGCCCGGCCCACGGGGACCGATTCGCGCAAGAAAATATCGCTCTTATAAAACTCCGTGAGCAGTTCCGCCCGCCCGGTCGAAATATAGGGACGCCTCGACACACTTTGCTCACGCAGCTTTGCCACTCGCTCGTTCATCTTTTATCCACCTGTCTTGACCTTGAATCCATACCCCCTGAGGGTATCGGCAATTTTTCTCATGGCGTCGTCACTGGCCGGCGGCGCCCGCATCAACTCGACGTTTCCGTTGAGGCGGACCGCCTTGTCCAGCCCGCCCGGATTATACGGCAGAATGTCGATGCGGCGAACCGTTTTCAGCGACCGCACGAATTCGGCGGTCCGCTCGATATTGCCGTCGTCGTCGTTGAAACCGCCGATGACGGGAATGCGGATCATGACGTCTTTGCCGGCTTCCGCCAGCGTCCTGAGGTTCGCGAGGATCTCCTCGTTGCCGACCCCGGTATAGCGCCGATGCATCTCGGCGTCCATGTGCTTGATGTCGCAAAGAAACAGATTCACCGCCTGCGATACGCTGTCGATCACATCCGGTTCGGCATAACAGGTCGTATCGACCGTGGTATGGATACCCCGGGCCCGGCATTCCTTGAGAAGGGCCAGCAAGAACTCGGGCTGCATCAACGGCTCGCCCCCGGAGAAGGTCGCGCCGCCGCCCGACTCGTCGTAGAAGATCACGTCCTTCTCGATCTCCGCCATGACCTCGGCCACCGTCACCCGGCGACCGATAATCTCCCGGGCCCCGCCGGGACAAGACGGAATGCAGGTCCCGCACAGGACGCATTTCTCCGCGTCCGTCACGGGCCCGTCGTCGAGCATGGCAATTGCGCCTTCCGGGCAAATCTCCACGCAGCGACCGCACTGGACACACCGGTTGTGCCGCAGGCTCAGCTCGGGCATTGCCCGCCAGCTCTCCGGGTTATGGCACCACCGGCACCGCAGGGGACAGCCCTTGAAAAACACCGTCGTGCGAATCCCCGGCCCGTCGTGAATTGCATACTTCTTGATATCGAATACATATCCCGCACGCCCGGCGTCGCCCCCCTCGACGGGTGGCAGCGTCAAGCGCAGCTTGGCGATGGCGGATCCGCGTTCGCATGACCCCGTCGCCAAACCCTCCGGGCCAGGCCTCGGCGCGGCCCGTTCACCAACAAAATGTCCTTCCATCGAATCCGCCACGAATACTGCCTGAGAAAAAACTACAATTTCTGCCCCGCCTTAAAGAATACACACATTGGGGGGGGGGG
>Ga0272441_10001666_pt1 | contig 46953 bp, 46 predicted proteins | sample SSMProp6N_FD_193582 | JGI IMG/M metagenome (GOLD analysis project Ga0272441, IMG submission 193582) | Marine sediment archaeal communities from Little Sippewissett salt marsh, Falmouth, MA, United States - SSM-Prop-6N | ecosystem: Environmental > Aquatic > Marine > Wetlands > Sediment ... | reverse complement strand
AAAGCCGTTACGATTTTGAATACACCCCCTCAAGGGGGGAATTAAAGCCATTGTACCGTTGAGCCGTTACACCGTTGTACCGTTATACCGTTACACCTTTATATAAGTATAAATACCCCGCCTAAAATAGGTTTTAAGTGTCTTACCTGTCTTTTCCATTCACTATATTTTTGCACTTAATAGGTGAAATCTATTTCTGAGGAATGATTAACTATTATGAAATGCTGATGCAGGATGTCAGGTTTAAGGAAGGACTGAATGCATGTATGAACTGTGGTGTCTGTACCGCCATATGCCCGGCAGCAGAATTCTACGACTACGATCCGAGAAAAATAGTAGATACAGTACAGTCAGGCGATAATGAGGAGATCGAGAAACTTCTTAAGTCAGATACTATATGGTATTGCGGTGAATGTATGTCGTGCAAAACGAGATGTCCAAGGGGAAACACACCTGCCCAGGTAGTAATGTCATTGAGGAGTCTGTCACAGAAACTGGGATTTTTTACCGAGTCAGAAAAAGGAAGACAGCAGTTTGCAATAAAAAGAACTGTCGGCGAGAATATTTTTAAATACGGCTATTGTGTTGCCTCATATGCCGTAAGTCCCGAGATGCATCGTGAACAGGGACCTATCTGGAAATATATCCTGGAAAATTCCGATGATGTTTACGAACGTTTCGGAGGAAAGATCAATGAACAGGGAGAAGGTCCTCTTCGAAAGATACCTGATGATGTAAGGGAGGAACTGATAAAGATATTTGAGGTGACGGGAGGATCTGAGCTTTTTGATGATATTGAGAAGCACTCGAAGGAAAAAGCAAAAGAAATGGATCTGGAGTTTGGGAGCGAAGGTATAGATAATGAGTATTTTATTGAGGTTTTTACTGCAAATAACAACAAACATCACACAAAATCCTGAATATGAAAGAAGAAGGAAAAAAGAGGGTATGGGCTGACTATCAGAAGGAGATAGCTGATGATCATTTCTTTTATGTCAGGTCATGCATACGGCAAAGTTTTTTTCCGGGATCTGAGCAGTTCTTTCTGCGGTTTATGAGAGACGAGCTTGGAAAAGACGTGTATGAGAATCCTTCACATACAACATGTACAGGGATAGGCTATCATTCCGATATTGTGCCCTTTTCGACTATAATGGCTGTTATAGCACGCCATTTTGCACTGATGAAGGAATCAGGATACAAAAATATAGCAATTTCGTGTGTAACATCTTTCGGTATCTATACTGAAATAATTGAGACCTGGAAGCATTTTCCTGAAGAACTTGAAAAAACAAGGGAAAATCTATATAAGGCTACCGGAAGGGAATTTGATATTCCTGAAAACATGGCACATACAAGTGATATAATATATAAGTTCAGGAATGAAATAGCAGAGAAAGCTAAATACAGACTTGTAAACAAGGAAACAGGTGCTCCCCTGAATGTTGTAGAACATATAGGTTGTCATTATTCGAAAATGTTTCCGAAATACGGAGTTGGCGGTGCAGAATTCCCAAATGTTCTGGGAGGTATGATAGAAACATGGGGAGGTAATGTAGTCGATTATCCCGAAAGAAGGCACTGCTGCGGTTTTGGATTCAGGCAATATCTGGTGCAGGCTAACAGGGGCTATTCATTGTCAAACACGGTAAAGAAGTTTGAATCGATGAAACCTTTTAAGCCCGATATGGTACTGACAAATTGCCCGGGTTGTAATATGTTCATGGATAAATGGCAATATACCATGAAGACAATGGATGGTACTGTATATGGAGAAAACGGGGAATCAATACCGGTACTTACCTATGAGGAACTTGCAGGTCTTGTGTTGGGATACAATCCCTGGGACCTCGGTTTACAATATCACATGGTACAATCAGAGCCTCTTTTAAAGAAGCTTGGAATAGAATATGATTCTGATGACAAATTCAAGACAATCGACGGCAAACGGATGCCTGTACCTGAAAACCTGATAAATGCCTGATAAAAGAAATAAGGTTACCATAATAGGTTCCGGAGCTGCAGGAATGGAAGCTGCCGGAATGCTCGCAAGGTCAGGTTATTATGTAACCCTGATTGAAAGGGAAAAAGAAACGGGAGGCCATGTTAAAAACTGGTACCATCTGTTTCCTAATAGCCGTGACAGTTCGGAAGTGATTGAATATCTGGAGAAACAGATTCAACATGACAATATTCTGCTGATGACAGGCAGAACCGTCGAAAGTTTTGAAAGAGTGGATAAAACCTTTGTTGTAAGGACCGATGATGGCAGAGAGAATTATGCTGATGCTTTAATTATGGCAACAGGATTTGATATGTTCAAAAGTGAGCGGAAAGAGGAATATGGTTACGGGATCTATGATAATGTTATAACATCCCCTGATCTTGAGTCGATGTTCAGAAACGACAATCTAAAGAGAGCTAACGGGGATATTCCTGAAAAGATGGGTTTTGTACATTGTGTAGGTTCACGTGATGAAAAGGTAGGTAACCTGTATTGTTCAAAGCTATGCTGCGTAACTGCAGTGAAACAGGCAATGGAGGTGAAAAAACACATATCAGATACAAGGGTATACTGTTTTTATATGGACATGCGAATGAGTGGTGCATTGTATGAGGAGCTATACCGTGAGGCCCAGGAAAAATATAATATTAACTTCATAAGAGGCAAAGTCTCAGAGGTTTCAGAAAATATTAACGGCAAGTTGGTTGTCAAGGTGGAGGATACACTGGCTGGAAGACCTCTTAAAATGGAACTCGATATTCTTGTTCTGATGGCAGGTATTGAGATGTCGGAAGGGGGTCGTGTTATTGCACAATCATCCGGACTTAAAACAGGAGAGAACCGTTTTTTCGCAGCAGAAGACCCTCATTACAGGAGTAACAGGAGTAATATCAGTGGAGTATTCTATGCCGGAACATGTACAGCACCATTGAATATCACCGAAACACTGGCACATGCACGTTCAGCAGTTTATGATGTGGTTGAGTATTTGACAAACGGTATAAAATGACATGGAAGAATTCGGCTTTGCCATATTAAAGGAACGACATATCGATTATGATGCCAATGATAAAAGCATAGCTGAATACATTGCTGAGAATGAGCCTACTTTTAAATTATGCATAGAGTGTGGTTGTTGCTCAGCTACCTGTACAACAGGTGTCTTTACCAGGTTCAGCTTGAGGGAGCTCAATATTTTCCTGAAAAGAGGAGAGAACGATTATGTGGGTGAAAACATAAGAAAATGCATGCTCTGCGGGAAATGCCAGCTTGTATGTCCCAGGGGAGTCAATACACGTAATGTGATAACATTAGCCAGACAGGCTTTTCAGAAAACGGAGGAGAATGCAGTTTGATCCATTTGTCATACCATTTAATATAGGGCTATATTTCATACTGTTATATGCAGTGGCAAGGAGTGTTATGTGGTTCAGGGAGCTTTCGAGACCTGATAAACTGAGGCTTCAGCGTGGTTTTTTCGGAAGAGCTTTCGGACGTAGTCTTAAGGAAATTTTCCTCGAAAGTCTTATCCATAGAAAAATACTCCGCAGCAATTTCAAGCTTGGTTATATGCATATGAGCCTTGCCTTCGGATGGTTCCTTCTGATAGTGTTTGGTACCATTGAGGCGGACATTTTTGGTGACAGACATCTTAACCCTCCCTATAAAGCTATTTTCTTCAAGTTCTTTAATCCTGAGCACGGAGCATCAGGACTTGAAGCTGTCTATTCATTCTGGATGGACTTACTTCTGGCCTTTATTCTTTCAGGTTTGCTACTTGCAGTGATAAAAAGATTCTCGTCAAAGGTAGTGGGCATGAAGAAGACCACTAAACTGAGACTTCTTGACAAAATAGCTCTTACTTCATTATGGATTATTTTTCCGAGCCGTCTTATAGCTGAGAGTTTTACCAGTGGTGCATACGGTACGGGAAGCTTCCTTACAGGATCATTGGGTTCTTTATTTGCTTCATTCCTCCCGGCACAGGAACTGGCTTATCCCTTCTGGTGGCTCTATTCTCTTTCACTCGGAGTATTTTTTATACTATTGCCTGTTACAAGGTATATGCATATCCCTACAGAACTGTTCCTGATATTTGCCAGGAATTCCGGAATAAGAACAGGAGACCAGTCGGGTGCTTTTAAAGAGATGCAAACCTATTCATGTTCCTCATGCGGTATATGTATTGATGCCTGCCAGCTTAATTTTTCTGCCGGTATTACAAACATTCAGGCTGCATATCTTCTTAAAGGACTGCGCAACCACGAAAATGTCAACGATATTGCATATAATTGTCTGATGTGCCGGAGATGCGATCAGAAATGTCCTGTCGGAATTGAACTTACACCAATAAGGATGATTGCGAGAAGGGCAGGAGAGACAGAGCCGGAAAAACCAAATATATTTAAAAGATATTTCCCTGATATACAGAATATTAAGCCCGTTAGATCAAATGGGGTGCCATCATATTCATGGCTTCCTAAAGATAAACCTGCAAAAGCGGAAATAATCTATTTTGCCGGATGTATGACACATCTTACACCTTCGATAAAGAATTCGATGATTAAGATACTTAATGTTTCCGGTGTTAAATATAATTTCATAGACGCTGAAGGGGGTGCCTGTTGCGGCCGTCCGCTTATGTTGGCCGGCCAGGATAAGGAAGCAAGGGAACTGATTAATTTCAACTCGGAATTAATATGGAAATCAGGAGCAAAAACTCTTGTGACATCATGTCCTATTTGTTACAAGGTATTCAAGGAAAGCTATTATCTGAATGTTGAGGTACTTCATCACAGTCAGTTTATCAAAAGGTTGATAAAAGAGGGTAAGCTTAAGTTGAATTTTATGCGAAAAAGGGTTGTCTACCATACACCATGTGATCTTGGAAGAGGATCAGGAGTTTATGAAGAACCAAAAGAAGTGCTGTCGCATGTTATTCAGCTTCAGAATACTGATTATGAAGATGAAAATTCATTATGCTGTGGAGGAAGCCTGGCAAATATGAAGATAAATCATATGACAAGGAAAAAAATCGCAGGGGATGCTGCCGCCGAGCTTACAAAGGATAATCCTGATATACTTGCCACCTCCTGTCCATTATGCAAGAAGACCTTTGCTGAGGTTGCTGCAACAAGGGTTGCCGATATTGCAGAAATAGTGGCAGAGGCTATTTTTGTACCACCGGTGAAAGAGATGAAACCTGTTACATCTCTTCAAAGGAAAAAACCTGTTAAGGTCTACTGAAATTACAATTATTTACCATGCAATATCTCAATTTTAGATTATTAGAATTATTTTTGAACATCTTTATTACTATTGAAACAATGGAATAATATTTGCTGCGTTTAAATACAAAACATAAAACATTTTATCAATATATGAAACGAATAGTCTTAGGATTTCTGGTAATAACAAGTACCGGTTTAATATTTTCATGTACCAACAATGAACCCCAAAAAATCAATCCCAAGAAGATTACCCAGCAGGAGGATGGTACAATATCATTAGGGCTGGATAAGGCTGACCGGTACACCGATATGGACGAGCGTTCTGTTAATACTGCTGAATGGAATGTTGTGGTTAAGAAATCGGGACGTTATGATGTGTGGATTTCGAGTGCTACTTTAGATACAACATGTCTTAATTACAAAAACACGGTAATGGTAAATGTGCAGGATAAAATGATTCAGGCGATTCCGGATTGTGATAAAATAATCACAAATTCCCGTGATGTCTCTCATCCTTATTTCAGGGCTGATTCTTTTATCGGCACATTGTATTTAAAGGATACCGGGGAGTTCTACATACAGGTAACAAGCGAAATGATACTGCCTGAAGATTATAATATAGGTAAAACGTCAGCTGCTGATATTGCGAAGCTGATTTCCGTATCATTTACTCCCGTCACGCATTGACTCTATCCATTCCCGTGCGTTGACAAATGCCTTAACCCATGGTGTTATTTCATCATTTTTCCTCTCAGCGGGATAGTATCCGCATTGCCAGGGAAGAAAGGAACGTTCGATATGAGGCATTATGGCCAGGTGACGGCCATCATCGGAACATAAACCTGCAACATCATAATCCGAACCATTAGGATTGGCAGGGTAGGTGTGTTGTGAATATTTCATCGTGATATTATACTCTTTTTCAGGGTATGGCAGGCTGAACCGGCCTTCACCGTGTGCTATCCATATTCCCAGTTCCATTCCTTCCATGTTTGACAACATCACTGAATTACCAGGTAATATTTTCACACCAAGAAATGCTGATTCAAATTTCCCCGATTTATTGAAAAGCATCTTGACCTTATCATTTTTGTCGGGATAGATGAGTCCGAGTTCAGCCATTAGCTGGCAGCCATTACATACGCCGAGGGAAAGAGTGTCGGCTCTTTTATAGTATCTTTCAAGGGTGTTTTTTGCTTTTACATTATAACGGAATGCGCCTGCCCATCCTTTTGCCGAACCAAGGACGTCAGAATTTGAAAACCCCCCCACGAAGACTATCATGTTAATATTGTCGAGCGTTTCCCTCCCGGATATCAGGTCGGTCATATGAACATCCTTTACATCAAAACCTGCAAGATAGAGGGCATAAGCCATTTCCCTGTCGCCATTGACACCTTTTTCCCTTATTATTGCAGCTTTTGTCTCTCTTTTTTTCTTAATCCCCAGAGATTTTAGTGTTCCCTGAAATCCGGGCATGTTAATATTGAGCTTGTTTTCTTTATAAGTACGGAAACGTTCTGCGGCAAGTTCCGGTCCACACTGTTTGCGGTCGAGTAAGAAGGAAGTCTTATACCATTCATCACGCATTTCGTCAATATCAAGTTTAATCTTAAAGTCATTATTGGTGATGAAGAGCGATCTTTCATTTACCGGATGTCCTATTGACAGGTATGATATACCGTTTTCAAGAAGTATCTCAGCTAATTCATCTTCATCCCTCACCTGTATTATGATGCCCGGATTCTGGCTGAACAGTATTCTGGCAGTATCGGTTTCATTCAATGCCGACAGGTTGACAGATAAGCCTCCTGATGTGTTTGAGAAGCACATTTCCATAAGAGTGGTAAGCATTCCGCCTGCTGAAATATCGTGTCCGGAAAGGATCTTATCCTTTGTTATCAGATCCTGGACAGTATTGAAGACTTTCGCAAAATACAGGGGATCAGTGACTGTGGGCACTGAGTCTCCCAGGGTGTTCAATATTTGTGAAAAGCTGCTTCCTCCGGGTTTAAAAGTGTCACGGCTCATATCGAGGTAGAAGATGCTTGTATAGGGATCATTGACGATTACAGGTTCCACTGTTTTTTTTATGTCTTTTACCTCAGCAGCTGCGGAGATTATCACGGTACCGGGGGATAATACCACCTGATCGCTGTACTTCTGTGTCATTGACAGACTGTCTTTGCCTGTGGGTATATTTATTCCCAGGCTTATAGCAAAGTCGCTGGCAGCTTTGACAGCTTCATAAAGACGTGCATCTTCGCCGGGATTTTTACATGGCCATACCCAGTTTGCTGACAGTGATATACCTTTTAATTTGTTTGTAAGCGGAGCCCAGATAATGTTTGTCAGAGCTTCGGCAATAGAGAGTACTGAGCCAGCAGCTGCGTCAACCAGTCCTGCAGCAGGTGCATGACCGATAGATGTAGCCATTCCCGATTTCCCCCTGTAATCAAGAGCAATAACACCAAGGTTATTTAATGGCAATTGAAGCGGCCCTGCACATTGCTGTTTTGCAATACGGCCTGTAACAGACCTGTCGACTTTATTTGTAAGCCAGTCTTTACATGCAACTTCCTCTATCTGAAGAACCATGCCGGCATATTCAATTATCTTCGTAGGGTCATATACAACTTTTCCGAAATCAATATTTACCGGCTTATCTATCATTGTTGTTTTGGGAGGGTTGCCAAAAAGAGATTCCAGCTTAAGGTCTACAGGTTTTTCTCCTGTTACAGTATTCCGAAGTGTGAACTGATGGTCGCCGGTTACTTCACCTATTATATATATAGGTGCTCTTTCCCTTTCGGCTATTTTTTTCAGAGTGTCTATCGGCGCCTTTTTAATTACCAGACCGATACGTTCCTGTGATTCATTACCTATTATTTCTTTCAGGGAAAGGGTAGGATCGCCAACAGGAAGCTTGCTGATATCGACACATCCGCCTGCTGCTTCAACAAGTTCTGAAAGGCAATTCAGATGTCCGCCTGCACCATGGTCGTGAATGGAGAGGACAGGGTTCTTATCCGATTCGCTCAATGCCCTGATGGTATTATAGATTCTTTTTTGCATTTCAGGGTTTGCACGTTGTACTGCATTTAGTTCTATTGAGCTGTGGTATTCACCTGTGTCCACCGACGACACAGCACCGCCGCCCATGCCAATCCTGTAATTGTCACCGCCGAGCAGAACAATAATATCACCTTTTTGGGGGATGTCCTTCTCACTGTCTTTTTTCTTACCGGTACCTATACCTCCGGCCAGCATAATAACCTTATCGTATCCGTATCTTTTATTGCCGTCGAAATGCTCAAAGGTGAGGAGTGATCCACATATCAGAGGTTGCCCGAATTTATTCCCGAAATCACTTGCTCCATTTGATGCCTTTACCAGGATATCTTCAGGTGTCTGATATAACCATGGTCTCTCTTTGTTTTTCTTCTCCCACATATGTGAATCATCCATCCGGGGATAAGATGTCATATAAACGGCAGTGCCTGCAACAGGAAATGCACCTTTGCCACCGGCAATACGATCCCGTATCTCTCCGCCTGTACCTGTCGATGCACCGCTGAATGGCTCAACAGTGGTGGGAAAATTATGTGTTTCAGCTTTGAGTGACAGTACTGATTCATAATTTGTTATTTTGAAGAAATCTGATTTGTCCTGTGTTATAGGTGCGAATTGTTCAATAACAGGACCCTGGAAAAAGGCACAATTATCCTTATATGATGAAACCACCATGTTGGGATTGGTTCTTGTGGTGATCTTTATAAGGTCGAAAAGCGAACTCTCCATTTTCTTTCCGTCGATAATAAAGGTACCATTGAAGATCTTATGACGGCAGTGCTCTGAGTTAACCTGTGAAAACCCGAATATCTCACTGTCAGTAAGCAGACGTCCGATACTTTTACTTAAGTCATTCAGATATTCTATTTCTTCATTGCTGAGTGCCAGACCTTCCCTGTTATTATATTCACTGATATCATCAATATGCAAAACAGGATCAGGTTCTCTGTCGACAGTGAAAATATTCTGGTCGAGACCCTTATATATCGACTGCAGCATTGCATCCCATTCCGTTAAGTCTGAAGCAGGGTGAAATTCCTCGATCCTTGTTATTCCCGTAATACCCATATTCTGGGTAATCTCAACAGCATTAGTACTCCATGGGGTTATCATCTCCTTGCGAGGACCAAGATAAATACCTTCAAGTTTCCCTTTATCAAGTTGGTCGGCATTACCAAAAAGCCATGCCAGCTTATCAATATCAATACTTTTCAGTTGCCTGATAGTACCGGCTGCATAAATTCTCTTGCCTTCGCCTTCAAAAAAAAGAATCATCTTATAAAGTTAAGTGTTGAATATATGTTAGTACCAACCTATGTCAGGCGACTGATAAAGATAATACATGCAGATAATTTATTACTTAAAACCGCTGCGTTCAAGAAATGCATCGATTGTTGGTTCTTTACCTCTGAAGCTGATATATAGTTTCATCGGTTTATCGGTTCCGCCTTTCTCCAGTATATTTTTCCTGAATGCCGATGCAGTTTTACTGTTAAATATCCCGTTTTTTCTGAAGTGCTTAAAAGCATCAGCATCAAGTACTTCTGCCCACTTATATCCGTAGTACCCTGCTGCATATCCACCGCCGAATATATGACTGAATGAAACGCTCATATTTGAACCTACCACGGGGGGAAATAATTCCGTCTTTTGCAATGCGGATGATTCAAATTTTTCAATGTCATCGTTTGCCGGAGCTGTGAGGGTATGCCATGCCATGTCGAGGAAACTGAAACCTATCTGCCTGTTACATGCATATCCCTCGTTGAATGTTGATGATTCTTTTATTTTTTCAATGATAATATCAGGTATCTTTTCACCCGTTATGTAGTGCATTGCCCATGTTGAAAGCCACTCTTTTTCAAATGCATAATTCTCCATAAACTGTGAGGGCAGTTCAACAAAATCTCGTGCCACGCTGGTACCGGAAAGAGTCTGGTATGAACATTTAGTAAGTATAGCATGAAGGGCATGTCCAAACTCATGAAGGAAAGTGGTTACTTCATTGAAGGTCAGGAGGGAGGGTTTTGTCAAAGTTGGTCTTGTGAAATTTGTGACAATTGACACAAAGGGCCTGATATCTTTTCCCATTTCTGAGCTTTGCTCACGGTAGCAGGTCATCCATGCGCCGTTCGATTTTCCGGGCCGGGGGAAATAGTCCAGATAAAGTATCGCAAGCAGGGTATTGTCTCTGTCATAAACTTCCCATGTCTTCACCTCCTCGTGGTATACAGGTATTTTTTCATTTTTTATAAAACTTATCCCATAAAGTGTGGAAGCGAGGTTAAAGATGGCTTTTTCTACATTTTCGAGGGTAAAATAAGGTTTGAGAACCTCATCATCAATATCATATTTTAATTTTCTCAGTTTTTCGGAATAATAAGCCCAGTCCCATCTCTCAAGCTTGCCTTCATGGCCGTTTTCACCTGCAAATTTGCCAAGGGTTTCAAAATCTCTCCGGGCTGCTTTAAGTGATGCATTATGGAGCTCATTCAGAAAAGACTCAACTTTTTCTGTTGTGTCGGCCATCCTGTCGCCAAGGATAAGTTCGGCATAATTTCTGAATCCCAGTATTTCCGCTAATTCAAGACGCAGTCCGACGATGTCGTATACAAGTTTCCGGTTATCGTTTTTATTGCCGTGGTATGCTCTGGAGGTATATGCTCTAAGCATCTTTTCACGAAGGTCTCTTTTTTCGGAGTATTGCATGAAGGGTATGTAGCTCGGGAAATGAAGGGTAAAGACCCATCCTTCTTTTTTGCGTTTTTCAGCCTCCATGGCAGCCATCTCGACTGTTCCTTCAGGTAATCCTGCCAGATCATTTTTATCAGTGATATGCAGTTCGAAGGAATTTGTCTCTTCGAGTATGTTTTCCTCAAAAGAAACTGACAATCGGGAGAGTTCTTCTGATATCTGTCTGAAGCGTTGTTTTTTGTTTTCTTCCAGACCGGCACCTCCAAGAATAAAGTTCCTGTAATCTTTTTCGACCAGCATTTTTTGCTCGGTTGTGAGCCCTGCCGACTCCCTTGAGTCGTATACTGATTTAACTCTTAAAAATAGTTTTTCATTAAGTGTGATATCGTTAGAAAACCGTGCAAGCATGGGTGAAACAACCCTGGCGGTCTCCTGTAACTCTTTGTTTGTCTCTGCACTGTTAAGATTAAAAAGGACAGCTGTTATCTCTCCGAGTTTCCTGCCTGCCCTGTCCATTGCGGCAATAGTGTTCTCAAAATCGGGAAGTACCGGGTTGTCAGCTATTGTATTTATTTCCTCAACAGCTGTTTTTATTGACTCCTCAACGGCAGGTATGAAATGTACAGTATCAATTAAGTCAAATGGGGGTGTATTGAACGGAGTGTTCCATTCCTTGAGGAGTGGATTCATATGTATGTTATTATTATCAAAACGGCAGGTCGTTCAATTCGTCATTTTCAGGAGGATTGTCTTCCAGGGTCACATCAGATGACAGATCCTGCTGTTGTTCATCAGGGGATATTTTCTCTATCTTCCATACATCGAGATTTGTGAAGTAGTTTACTTTTCCGTCTCTTTCCCATTTATTGCCCCTGAGGTTGAACCATATCTTAACAGTCTCATTCATAAATGATTCATTGATCAGTTCGCATTTATCCTGTATGAGCTGGAACTTTATATAATCTACAAATACTGCAGCACCTCCTGTTTCTTTTTTCTCGATGACAAATTCACGTTTCCTGAACTTATCACTTACCTGGTTTACAGGGGAGATATCAATTATCCTGCCTGTTGTTTCAAATGCCATACTTCAATTATTCAACTATTTCGAGAAGCTCCACATCAAAAATAAGGGTTGAAAATGGTAATATCTGTTCACCGGCACCGCTGGCACCGTAGGCCAGGTCTTCGGGAAGATAGATCTTGAATTTCGATCCCACGGGCATGATCTGAAGAGCTTCAACCCATCCCGGGATAACACCTGAAAGAGGGAATTCTGCCGGTTCTCCTCTTTTAATTGATGAATCGAATTCTGTGCCATCGATCAGGGTTCCCACATAGTGTACTTTTACCACACTTTCCAGGGTTGGTTTTGGGCCTGTTCCCATTTCTATTACTTCATACTGCAGTCCGCTTTCTGTTTCCGTAACTTCATCCCTTTCCTTGTTTTTTTCCAGAAAAGCCTCGTTCTCAGCAATATAGTCTTGATATAAAACTCTGTTTTCTTCGTTTTGTTTTTCCATCATCTCAGATTCACGTTGGTTAATAAACATCATTACAACAGTTCTTGCTTCCTCATCTGTCATCATTGGTTTCCCTGCTTTTCCGTCAAACATAGCCTTGGCCAGAAGCAAAGGATTAAGATCCAAGCTGTCAGCGACAAGACCATTATGATAAATTGTCCCCAGGGCATAAGCCAGAGAATCTGCACTGGTCTTAATTTTTGCTGATTTTACCGCATTTTCTGAACAAGCGCCAAGTGTAATTGCCACAACGATTGACAGAATGATTAATAGCTTTATTTTCATTTTGAATAAATTAAGTTAGAATTTCCGCAAAGTTAATACTTTGGGTAAAGTAAAAAAGCCTTTGGTGATAATATTTTTCAGCTTTTAACAGCCCGGATTATATGACGTTTCCCGGGTGGTCCCGGAAGAAGGTTTACCCTGAATCCACACGCCCTGAGTCTTCTTTTAACATCTCCTTTCGACGAATATGTAACAAAAATTCCATCCTTCAAGGTTGCTTCTGCAATTTTACTGAAAACTTCTGTTGTCCACATCTGAGGTTGTTTGTCCGGACCGAATGCATCATAATAAATTAATCCGTAACGGCCCTTTATTGGATCTTTAATGATATCGCCCTTCACTTTTATAAGTTCAAAATTGTTCCATATTTTACTCATTTTCCCCCATTCTGATGCATGGATAAGCCTGAAAATCTCTAAACCCTTTGCACCGAAAAAGCTATGGTAATTAAGTGATTTGAGAATTGTATTGTCGACTGGATATTTCTCAATTGCAGTATATATAACTTTACGTTTACTATTCAGATTGCGGATTGCTGTTAATAGGGCATTCAGTCCGGTACCGAAGCCGGCCTCGAAGATATGCAGGGGGTCAGATCCGGAAAAGTCGAATCCGTTTTTTATAAAAACATGTTCGGATTCCTGTATGGCACCATGGATAGAATGATAGTGTTCATCCATTTCAGGAACATACAAAGTATGAGAACCATCCCCGGTTTTAACAATACGATTCAAGTGGTATAAGCCATTTTGATAAAAGTCCTGCTTCATGTCCTGATCCCCCTGCCCTGTGCCCTGAGCCCTTTGCCCCTTGCCATCACACCTTCATTCCGATCACAATCACATCATCGACCTGGTCGCGGTTGCCTTTCCAGTCTTCAAAGGTACTGTCGAGAATCTCCTTTTGTTGTTCCATGGGTTTGTTGTGATTATGCAGCAGCAGGTTCTGGAATGGTTTATACATGAATTTCCTTCCTTTAGGTCCTCCGAACTGGTCTGCGTACCCATCTGAGAACAAGTACAGGGAGTCGCCTTTCATGATCTCAATTGTACGGTTAGTAAACGGTGTAAATGAGATAAAATGTATACCTATGGGCATGCGGTCGGGTGGATATTTCATCAGCTTACTGTCCCTTACGAGGTAAAGAGGGTTATTAGCACCTGCATAATCCAGTTTTCCTTCTTTCATATCGATCATTACCAGTGAGATATCCATGCCGTCTCTTGTTTCACCTGACACCCCTTTCTGTTTAAGGGCATTTATTATCTCATCCCTGAGATTATTAAGGATCATTGCAGCATTTTCAACTTCTCTTGTATTGATTATCTCCTCGAGGAAGGCATGGCCCAGCATGCTCATGAAAGCACCGGGTACTCCATGTCCTGTACAATCTCCTGCAGCTACTATTATTTTATCCTGTTGTTTTGATCCCCAGTAAAAATCACCGCTGACGATATCTTTCGGTTTATAGAGTATGAAATTTTCAAAGCCCCATTCATTAAGAAAATTGGAAGGGGGGAGGACAGCTGTCTGTATCCGGCTGGCATACTGTATACTATCAGTTATTGACTCGTTTTTTTGTTCAATAATATCTTTTTGTTTAAGTATTTCGGTATTCTTTGTCTCGAGGTCAGCATTGATTTTTTCGATCTTTTGTTTACTCTCAGCCAGCAATCTGTTTTTCTTTCTTGTTGATAAGAGTCCGAACAGAATAATAACTGCCACGAGTAATACGAGGGAACCTATGCCCACTGCAAGCTGACGTGCCAGTTTCTCATTCCTGAGCTCGGTCTCTTTTTGCAGTTTATCTATTTCAAGCAACTGTTTTTCCTGTGCAAGGGCAAGGGCTTCATCTTCTTTTTGTTTTAACATGAGGCTGTCAATTGCTTGTTGTTGTCTTAGCGACCTCACTTCCTGTTCCCTTAGTCCCAGTTCATATCTTTCTTTTTCCAGGGCAAGTGAATCGGCAAGTCTTTCTTTTTCCGACCTTTCCAGGGCTCTCTCATTCATCAGGAGCTTGAGTTCATTTTCTTTCTGTATCGCTTCAGCTTTCAGGGTTTTCATTTCAAGCTCACGTATCTCCTCGGCAGCCAGCTCATTTCTGATACGTTGTTCTGTAGCATCATATTCAGCAATCTTGTCAGCAAGTTCTCTTTCTTCAATTTGTTCGGCAAAGTAAAGGGAATCACGCAGCTGCAGGTGTTTTTCATAATATTCAAGGGCTTTAACAAAATCATTTCCTCTTTCAAGAATGTCGGAATAGTCCTGGTAGCACATCTGAAGCACATTGAGGTTTCCGGAAGTCTTGGCTGATTCTATACAGTCGAGGGAGTATAATTCTGCATGGTAATTATCACCTTTATTGAAATAAATTTTTGCGAGTATATGGTTTATACGTGCAACTTCATTTGTTCTTCCTGACTTTTTTGCATGCTCCAGAGCCTTTTCAAAGCTTTGTAGCATTGCTGTCTGGTTGCCGGCATTCTGGTGGCATATAGCTATATTCGACCAGACATCAGTAAGGAAATGATCATCACCACCTGTTCTTTCAGAAAAGTCAACTGCCTCCATGAAATATTCGAGAGCTTCATCCAGGTCACCCAGGCTGAACATCAGAAAACCCAGCTGATTGTATACAGAAGCTATCTTTTCATTATCATTTTCGCTTGAGTAATATGAAAGAATCTCATGATATATTTCATACGACCGGTTATACATACCCATCTGGATATAGAGTGATCCCAACTTACCGTAACATCTTAGTGATCCGGTTGTATCCCTTGTCTTTTCATAATAAGATGCCGCAGTATTATACCATTGTGATGACAAAGAATCATCAGGGAGATAGAAATAGGATCTGGCAGCCAATTCAGCTGCAGTGGCCTGTAGCCCTGTTTCCTCATCACTGTACAGGTTAAATTCCTGTTCGGCATATTGTGCTGATTTTTTATAAACACCTGCCCTGAAATAATTCCATGCTATTAATCTGAATATCCTCGCTTCGTTATTTTTATCATTGAGTTTTGTGTAGGCTGATGATGCCCTTAAATAATTGCGTAGTGTTTCATCCCAGTTACCCTGTTCTTCGTATATTGATGCAAGCAACTCATAATCAGCAGCTAATATGTGTGTTATGCTTTTGTCAGATGCAATTGAAAGGGATTTTGAAATATATGCCAGTGCACTGTCGTTCTGGCTGAGCATATTGAATCTCTGTGCTTTTTCGAGGTAGCTGGCGGCTTTAACTGAATCAGCTTTTCTATCCTGGCTGGTTTTTATTGTGACCAGAAGGCTATCCTGTCCTCTGGCGTTGTATACTGACGGCAAAGAGAACAATAACAGGATAAATATGATCACTTTTTTCATCAGTTCAGTGTATATGAAAGGCCGACCTGTATAGTACGGCCTGTTTGCGGATTATATGGCAGGGGTGTGCTCATACCCGAATAGACAGGTCCTCCATATTTTTCATTAAAAAGATTCCGTATCTTAATGAATGTAGAGATATTATTGCCTATCTGATAATTTGCTACTGCATCCATACTGTAAAATCCGTCGACATTTTTTATTATTTCACTATATAGTTCCTTAAACGGGATGATAAGTCTCAGCCAGCTCGATTCCCAAATGCTTGAGACCTGAATATATAGATTTTTCACAGGCTGCATGGAGAGCTTCATCTGTCCGAAATGATTTGGCACAAGTTTAAAATCGTTCAAAGTGAGGTAATTACCTGCTATCTCCAGTATATCAGGAAATGACTGGCTCGATTTAGCAAAAGTAAGGCTAAGTTCCGCATCCATATTTATTGATTTCACAAGATCGTTGATCTTTATGTTTGCCTGAAGGCCATAAAGCCTTGATATAGCATCACGTTCATTTATTTTGGTAAGTACGGTGGCAGTGTCGGAAGTAAAAATGGCCTTTGGAAGATTTAATTCGTCGAGTCTTACATATTTATCATGTATCAGATTCTTTATTGAGTTGTAGTAAACCGATATATTAAGAGTTACATTTTTGCTATAGCTTTTTATAAGTCCGAGCTCTACCGACATATACTTTTCAGGTTCCAGGTCGGGATTGGGAATTGACAGATAGATAAGGCTGTCGAGACTTGTTCCCGCCTTGTAAGCCAGCGATTGCCATGCCATTGAAGCAGGCGGGGCTTTATATGCAAATCCTACGGAGCTTCTGACACTGGTTTTCGGATTGAAAATATATAATCCTGCAAGCCTGGGACTGACCGATATACCATACTGTGAGTTATTATCCACTCTTATACCTCCCATAAACCTGAATGATTTCAGTGAATAATAGGTTTGGGTGAAGGCAGAAAGATCATGATGAACGCCGGCATTGTATCCAAATGTTCCTGTTACAGTATCAATAACTTCTACACGCGACTTGAAGTATTTATATGTTTTCGGATCAAAAGGGGCATCAAGAAAATTTGTCTGTTTGAGAAGGGCTGAATTCATATAGGTCAGCCCGGTCATGATTTCAAGTCCCTCTACAGGAACAAATGTGAATAATTGTTCGAAAAGGATGTCATTACTTGCTGCATACCTGTATACTTTATCTGTATAGGAGATGAATGTGACCCCCATGCTGGAGTTATTGTCCATCTTGTAAAGAAGGTTTGATAAGTTGGTTGTGGTAAAAAACCTTGGGGTCCATTCATGGTTGTAGCTAATGGTTGTTGATCTTATAGTTTCACCCCAGTAGTTTTGAGGGTTATTATATTTATACAGGTATGCTGATTGTCCGAGCGAACTATGTGACCGGCGGTACATATTATTATATGACAGGCTGATATCGCGGTAACGGAGCTGGAAGCCCAGAAGATTACTTTCAGAGGGAAGGTTTTCCATGGCAGGATAGTTCAAAGAACCCTCATAATTGTAACTGTAATTATCATTCATAAAGTCAGCAGAGTTTATACCATACTCCTGTAACAGATTCCTTGTGATCTCGATAGGTTCGTACGTGTCAGATCCGAGCAGGTATTTATATCCTTTTTCCTGCATGTAGTGCAAGGGATTATATACTTCATCATATCCCTCAAAAATGTTCTGATCATCAGTCTCCATGAGTCCTCCGTAAAAACTGTACTGAAGGATATTCTTATTTTTCCCGGCTTTACCTCCAACCATAAAATTGGTATTCCTGTACTCTCTCTGTCCTATACTTACGTCACCATAGACAAAAGTTCCCTTATCTGCTTCTCTGGTAATGATATTTATGACACCTGAAACAGCGTCTGCTCCATAAACTGCTGCTGCCGGGCCATATATGATTTCAATCTTTTCGGCTTGTCTTATAGGGAGCTGGTTAAGTATGGGCATTCCGATTGCCGATGTTGGTTTAACGGGTAATCCATTTATTAGTATCAGGGTATAAAGATTTCCGATTAAACCTCTCAGGTTAAAACTCTCACCAAGTTCACCTGTGCCGGGCTGAGATACTCTCACTCCCGGGAGATTTTTGAGAACATCAATCAGAGAGTAGTAATGGTTTCTGATTATTTCTTCACGTGTAACAACATATATTGTAATTGGCAGTTCGTCAATACGTTTTGAACTACGGCTGGCAGATACAACATTCATTTCCGTTGTGTCTTCTTCAAAGTAAAGATCACCGGCACCCAGCTTCTCGATTCTTATCAGTCCTGCTTCTTCATCCTGCTGAGCAAAAAGGCCGCTGAAGATGAAACAGAATAATATAGTTATTAAAATTTGCGACTTCATTCCCGTAAATTCAGAATAAAATTATTAAAAAAATCTTATACAGTTATAATTTATCACAGACAAGTCGAACTGGCTGGTAATATGGTATTGAAAGCAGCCGGTTTTGTATATTGTAAAAAAGAAATACAGCAATAGCTTTAGTTTTTATCGTTAATGTATTATTTTTAATTCCTGATTGTTGAAAATATTTATCAAAGAAATATTAATTGTCAAATAAAATTATTTGCCCATGAAAACAAAGCGTTCAAGAAGAGATTTTCTGAAGCTATCTGCAACCGGAGCTGTGGGAACACTTTTCTTATCCCAGTATTCATGTAAGAATACAGGCAAGAAAGCCTCAGAAGCAGGCTCGGATGTCGTAGTCGACCCAAAGACTTTCGGTATAGGACTGCAATTGTATACCGTCCGTAATGCCATGGATGAAGATGTGGCTGGTTCGTTAAAGAAAGTATCTGACATAGGATACAAATACATAGAACTAGCTAATTATGCCGACCGTAAGTTTTACGGTTATGATCCTCCGGAGTTTAAAAAGATGGTCAATGATCTTGGAATGGAGATCCCCAGCAGTCACACTCAGGTCGAAGGAGTAGGAGTGACACTGGATAACGCAAGGATAATGGCAGAAGATCATGCCAGCCTTGGTGTTAAGTATTGTCTGCAACCATGGATAGTTGAGGAAATGCGTACATCAATTGCCAGCTACCAGCAAATGGCTGAGAACTGGAACAGGATCGGAGAGGTTATGAAGGAATTTGGTATTCAGTTCGGATATCATAACCATAACTTTGAATTTGATACTGTTGAAGGTAAGATTCCCTATTTTGATGTTTTCCTTGCTGAACTTGATAAGGATCTTGTAACTATGGAGATCGATATGTTCTGGGTAACAAAGGCAGGATATGACCCGGTTGAAATTATTAAGGAATACCCGGGAAGATTCAAATTATTCCATATGAAGGATATGTATACCAATGAGGAACCCTATTTCACAACAGTAGGAGTTGATGATTTTGCACCGGTAGGAGAGGGTGTCATTGATTTCAAGAGGATCCTTGAGGTAAAAGATGTCGCAGGTATGGAATATATGATTGTAGAGCAGGATCAGAGCAGGGATGGCACTCCTTTTATAGATATCGGCAAAAGTATAACCAATCTTACAACTAAAATACTGGTATAATACAGGCTGCAGGCTACAGGCTACAGGCTACAGGTAATTTGACTGAAGCCTATAGTCTGTTTTACCAGTTCGAATCGTACCACGACCTGACGTCTGTAGCTTTCATGCCAGCCATACGTGCAGCTTTCAGACCAAGGTCTCCGTCTTCAAAGACCTCAATATACGAAGGCTCAACATTCATTAGTCTGGCACATTTGAGAAATGTTTCGGGGTGAGGCTTGAAGTTGTAAACGTCGTTGGCTGTTACAATTATATCGAAATATTTGCTTAAACCTGTCAGCTCAAGTGTCCGTAGCACTGCCTCGCGGTGACCACCGGTACCAATTGCCATAGGCAGTTTTCCGTGATATTTTTTTACAATATCTACAACAGGATCAATAGGTTTGACAAGGTGCTGCACTTTAAAGAACTCGTCAATTTTTGTCTTCAGAATCTGTTCGATGGTCACATCATTATTAAGGTTGCTTTTTTCTATTATTTCATTGGCTATCATCCAGCTGGGGCTTCCTGTATGCCTGCGCAGAAATGAGTTGTCAATATCAGCACCATATTTCTGACATGCTTTTTTCCAGCCGTCAAAATGATAGGGCATGGTATCGGCAAGAGTACCGTCAAGGTCAAAAATGAGTCCTTTTATTCCCGGCTGAATATCGTATTTCATTTTGTTTCTTATCTAAAAATCAATACAATCCCTGCTGATTAAACTAACGATTGTATTTCTTTTGTCGAATCCCATGAAAAAACTATCAAGATATCTTAGCATTTCTTTCTTTGTTTTTTGCTTGAGATAAGGGAATTCGTTTATTGTTACATTAAACTCTTCTTTCTTTTCATTAAATTCCCTAAGAGCTTCAGCAAAGACCTCCTCGCTCCTGCAAACACCCATATACCGTCGTTCAAGAACTGTTTTTAATCCTAAACCTTCAAATGGTACTGCATAATGCGTATTGACCAGTCCCGCATAATCAAAATCATAGGGTATAGCCACTCCTGATCCTATTACTGATGGATTATTTCCAGTAAGCACAAGAACATTATGCCTTACAGGAACCGACCAGTCAGTATTCCCTATCATATAATTAAAAATAGCCATCCTGTCCATTATCTCCGGCTTTATATGTTTTTGTGTCATATAAGCAGTTGTTTCGTCACCTGAATTCAGCCTTTTTATCAATGTTTCATCCGGTTCTATCAGATAAGCAAATTCATGAATAGGCTTTCTATCTTTATAAGTATCGATATAGGTTACCCTGAGTAGTCTAACCCTGTAACTGTAATCAGTGAGGATATTAAGTAGTTTATAAACGAGATATTCTTTCAGGACATATTCTTTTCCTCCCGACATACAATGGGTTACCATCTTAATCTTGTCGATATTGCCAAGTTCTTTGCCTGTCGTATCACTCTTACGGAAATTAAGCATCAAGGGTGGAAAGCTACATATTGATCGTCGGGATATGCCACGTGGCCTCACTTTAAGTTCTTTGACAATTGAATCATCAGGACTTAAATGGTATGTCAGCATGGCATCCAGATATTCATCTTCGTGTCTTTTTCTCCTGTAATGAGTTATATCAAACTTAAGTGTTATTTCCAGAGGATCATCCTTGTCGAACAGTATGATATCATCATTGATTGTATCTGATACAGCAAACCTGTAATCGATTGTGTCGTTCTGGCTTTTGGCAGGAACAGTAGTAATTCCTGTAATTACTATAAGACAGACAATTAATCTGTTAACAGTACTTTTTATTTGTGTCATTTTACAGGTATATTCAAAGGGTAGATTTAGTAACTAGCCAGGTAATTGGTTACCTGGCGGTAAACATTCGCTGCTGTAAAACCTAATTTTTCGTCCAGTACCTTATAGGGAGCCGAATATCCAAAGGTGTTCAAACCCCATATGTGGCCTGAGGGTCCTGTAAGACCCTGTAAGGTTATTGGCAATCCTGCAGTTAATCCGAAGACAGGGGTATTGTCGGGTATTATCGATCTCCGGTAACCTTCCGGCTGGTTTCTAAAGAGTCCTTCTGATGGTGCTGATATTATTCTTACATTTATATTGTCTTTTGCCAGTAAATCAGCACCTTCGATCAGGGTCGATACTTCGGAGCCGCTGGCTATGAGTATTACATCAGGTGTATTATTACTATCCCTGACTATATAGGCTCCGTTTTTCACCTGAAGGGCATCGTTATATCTGTCATTATTGTCGGAGGGCAGGTCTTTTATACCTTGTCGTGACAGTATGAGTGCTGTTGGAGTATTTTTATTTTCCAGTGCAAGCTGCCAGGAAACCGTTGTTTCGGCTGCATCTGCCGGTCTGAGAACAAGCATGCTGTTTTCCCCCTTGTGGTTTTTAAGATGTTCCATGAGTCTTATCTGTGCTTCCTGTTCCACCGGCTGGTGTGTTGGACCATCTTCACCTACGCGGAATGCATCATGTGTCCATATATATATTACCGGTAGTCCCATCAGACAAGCCAACCTTAAGGCAGGTTTCATATAATCTGAGAACACGAAGAATGTTCCGCATGCAGGGATGACACCTCCATGCAAGGCCATTCCATTCATTACAGCAGCCATTGTCAGCTCTGAAACGCCTGTCTGAAGGAATGATCCTGAGAAATCGCCTTTAGTAAATGGTGAGGTATTTTTCAGAAACCCGTCTGTTTTGTCGGAGTTGGACAGGTCAGCTGATGCTACTATCATATTCCCGATCTTTGTTGCCAGAGTAGCCAGTACTGCAGATGAGGCTGCTCTTGTGGCAATTCCTTCTTTCTGTTGTATGCTTTTAAAATCGATTTCCGGTATATTACCTGAATAGAATAGATGCAGTTTCTGGTCCAGATCGCTATTCCGGGCAGCCCATTCAGCTTTCCTGTTTTTCCATTCGGCTACATGGCGCCGTTTTCTTTCTAAAATATTCGTGTAGTGTTCTTTTACTTCGTCAAAGATCCTGAATGGATCATTAATATCTCCTCCTAGTTTTGTCAGGGTTTTTTCAAATGATCCGCCGGCATCGCTCACGGGCATGCCATGTGTAGAGGTCTTTCCTTCAAAACTGTTACCATCATTATCTATAAGCCCTTTTCCCATTTTCGTTTTACCTATTATTAGTACAGGTTTTTCTGTCGATTGGGTGGCTGTTGCCAGGGCTTTCCTTATCTGGTCGTGATCATTACCATCAATAGTCATTACTTCCCATCCCCACGACCTGTATTTCATTGCAGTATCCTCCGATGTTACGGCATTGGTTTCTGTTGAAAGCTGTATGTCATTTGAATCATAGAACATTATCAGATTACTGAGGCCCAGAAAACCTGCAAGTCGTCCTGCCCCCTGTGATATCTCTTCCTGGATACCTCCGTCTGAAATATATGTATATGTTTTGTGTGTGAAAAGATCGCCGAATCTTGCGGCAAGGAATCGTTCGGCTATTGCCGATCCTACAGCCATTACATGTCCCTGTCCCAGGGGTCCCGATGTGTTTTCAATCCCTCTTGCCACATTCAGTTCGGGATGTCCCGGTGTCGGACTGCCCCATTGACGAAATTGCATCAGTTCCTCAATCTTGAACAGGCCGGTAAATGTCAATACAGAATAAAGCATTGGTGACATGTGTCCCGGATCAAGAAAGAACCTGTCGCGGTTGATCCATTCAGGGTTGGCCGGATCAAAATTCAGGAAATAGGAATACAGGATATGTATAAAGTCAGCTCCCCCCATCGCACCGCCGGGGTGACCTGATTTGGCCTTTTCAACCATCGACATGGATAATATACGTATATTATCAGCTGCCAGCTTGTCAATATCATTATTCATAACATTAATATTATTCACTTCTAAAAATAGTGACAATAAAAATACAAATAAAATATCGTAGGGACGTTGCATGCAACGTCCCTACCACAAAAATACCAATAATATTCAAAAAATGTTACAGATATTTTCTATCCTCTTCGGGGACTTCAAAATATTTGTCGTAGATTTTCACGTCGGCACCTGTTTTTTCTTCAACTTTTGTACCCCTGATCTTATATGTACACTGTTCTCCGGCGATTCCCGAGAAGTATATATTATACTCCTTTCCCTTTTCATCAATCATAAGTATCCTTACAAGATGAAGATACTTCATGCTGTTTAGCTGAGCTCCGCAGATAGGGCAGCTATAGATATATTCTTTGCCTTCCTCGAGTTCAAATGACGGATGAGTAGTTGAGGTATAATTACCGAGTTCGGGATTGAGATACACAAGTCCTCTATGTGTCCTGTCGCTGACGCTTGTAGCTGAAAGGATAATTGATGTTTTTACATTGAGATGACCCTTGCATACTTTACACAAATATTGTACAGCCATAATAAGCCTCCTGTAAATTAATTTATATTATTAATAATTTTATCAGCAATATTTCTTACAAGATAAGAAATATTTTCTCCGAATTCAACTTTTTCAGGTTGGATGCCGAGTACATAAACAGGCATTTTAAAGAAATCCTTTAGCCTGTTCAGGGAAATATTATGAGTATTGAATGTTATATCCTCTATCTGGTTTAATTCCACTAATTTAAAAGTACCCGGGTCAGATTTCAGTTCCATACAGTCAATGAGTATCAATATATCGGGGTTGAGGGTATTTATTTTGCCGATATAATTTTCTATACTTGTTTCAACAGTAAGAGATTCGATATTATCCTTCTTCTTTATCCTGTTGCTAATATAGACACCCACACCATCATCTTTTTTCAAAAGATTACCAATGCCGACAAAAAGGATTCTTTTATCCTTCTGGGCAAGAATCTGGTTCAGGTCATTAATCACCTTTATTTAAGTATTTTACAAGGACCTGCCTCATGCAGTTGGGGCAAATAATGTTGAACATATCTTTTCTTTTCAGACCGTCCTTAATTTCAACATCAACATCTTGTCCTTCAGACAGTTTTAATTTATCATTAAGCAGATTAAGGTTAAGAATTGATGAGAATGCTTTTGGTCCCAGTTTTCTGTGCATATAATGAAGATGTTCTTTTGTTGTTATTATGGCGCCGCAATTTTCACATATCAGCAGTTCTTTTTCCTGGTACTCAACATTATTTTCTCTATCGAATGTGGCAATATCGTATATTTTGTCTGATAATCTTACACCCTTACCTGTTATGCAATGTAGTTCGCACTGGCCGCAGAAAATGCATTTACCGTAGTCTCTTCTTATTATTCTTATACCCTTTTCCTTATCATCATGCACTGTGATAGCATATGGGGGGCAAACATTGGCACATGTTTCACAGCCCACACAGTTATCATCGTCAACAACAGGTTTACCCCTGAATTTTTCAAAAGGTTCATGAGGTTTGGCCGGGAACTTTGTTGTATATGCCGGTGTAACGAGCGATACAATTGCCTCTTTTATCTCTCTTAATTTGGGGTATTTCATTTTACTACCTCCTTATAATCATCTTTAACACTTTTATCGTAAAGCTTTGTGCCGAAATGATATGCGCCCCGAATGAGAGCATGTGCTGCTACTGTTGAACTGAAAAACAATATAGGGATTGCGATCAGGGCTTTAAACCCTGCGTCATTGAATCCATAGTGTATAATAACGGCAACAAGAATACTGCAACAACCCAGGGTCACACATTTGGTGGCCGACTGTAGCCGGTTATATACATCAGGAAGACGTATTAGTCCTATACAACCAAAAGTGTTGAATAAAACACCTATACATATCAATATAATTACTGCTACCATATTACTCGTTTAATTTTTTACCGCTGAGATATTTTGCAAGCGTAAGGGTTCCTATAAAACTAAGAATGACCCATGCAATACCTATATCCAGGATGAATGATTTTTCGGTAAGGATCGATATTATAGCACAAATACCGACTACCAGGATGCCGAAAATGTCAATCCCAACCATTCTGTCAGGAATTGTCGGTCCGCGAATTATCCTGTAAAGGCAGGCAGCACAGAGACCGATCTGGATATAAAGAAGTATTGAAAGAAAATTAGTCATTCCGCGAATCTTTTAATATATTTTTCAAACTTTCCAATGATCTTATCTGTATATACAGCAGGATCTTCGGAGCGTACATAAATCCAATGAATATAAAAATCATCATCAATAATATCGACAGTTATTGTGCCTGGTGTCATGGTAATGGAGTTGGCAAGCATTGCTTTTGCAAATCCCGATTTCAGGGATGTTTTCACCTTTACAATACCTGGTTTTATCGGCATTGCGGGATGGAGTACCCTGTATGCCACATCGAAATTAGCTTTAATACATGCCCAGATAAAAACAACCAGATAGACAATGAACCAGAAATAGCGTTGTGGCTGCAGGAATTTATAAACCTTATGGAAATAGTATCTCCCGAATATGGCAGAGCTAAGAGCTGCTGCAACAGATCCTACAATAAGATTAGGGATAGTGAATCGAAAGGTTATCAGCAACCAGAAGATCAGGGATAATATAAATACTGTTACATATCTCATTTTATATTCCGGTTATAGTTGATGAATATTTTGACGGATCCATTAAAATATCTGTTGCCGGAGTCAGGATCAATTCTCTTATTTCAGGCAGGACAAGTATGCTGAGAAGGAGGCATACAATACTCAGGACAATCATACTGAACAACATAGGGAATGGTACTTCCCTGATCTTGATTTTATTCCCTGTGTCCGTTTTATTGAAAAAGGCATAACGCTGGAATTTCATAAATGAAGCCAGGGTAATAATACTGACGATTACTGCCAGAAGTGCCAGAAAATAAAATTTTGCCATTATGGCTGCAACTATAATTATCAGTTTACTGAAAAACCCATTAAAGGGAGGTATGCCGGAAATAGACAGTGAGGCTACTAACGATGTTGCCGATGTGGCAGGCATGGATTTTGAAAGTCCTCCCATTTCCTGCAGGTTTCGTGTGCCAATAGCATATTCTATTGCTCCTGCATTCAGGAATAATAATCCTTTGAATGCCGCATGGTTAATAAGATGAAAAACACCTCCCGCTATTGCCAGTGCTGCCAGTTCATTCCTGCTGCCTCTCGAAATAAGTATCATCCCGATACCGACTGATAAAACAACATATCCCATCTGGCTTATGCTGTGATAGGCCAGCAGTCTTTTCAGATCCCATTGTCCTATTGCCAGGAAGACTCCGATTACCATTGATAAAGCTCCCAGTGTAGTAATAAGAATAGCCATACTTTCACTTATGGCAAACATATTGAAGAACAGTCGTATAATAACATAGATACCTACTGCTTTAATGAGTACACCCGATAACATTGCAGAAATCGGTGATGGAGCCGATGAATGGGCATCGGGCAGCCATGCATGGAATGGTATTATGGCAGCTTTCAGTCCGAAGCCGCTTAATAGCAGGATCTCGACCAGGAGATAATAATTTCTGTCGTACCCTGTGCTGAAGACAGTTTTAATATCAGCAATATTGAGGGTTTTTGCCTTCCAGTAGAGAAAAGCTATACCTATCAGGATAAGGAATGAAGCGAGTCCTCCCAGTACCTGGTATTTAAATGTTGCCTCCAGCTCATTCTTCTCAACCCCAAAGGCGACAAGAGCATAGGAGGATATCGCCGAAATCTCTATGAAAACAAAGATATTGAACATATCACCACTGAGAACAACTCCATTCATACCCGCAATCATAAGGCAGAAAAGAGCATAGAAGTTGTTTTCGGCTGTATACCTGCTTATATATGATATAGAATAAAATACTGAAAGGAAACCGATGAGGTTTATGATGCAAAGGACTATTGCGGTAAAACCGTCAAGAACCATGTAAATGCCTATGGGAACGTTGTTTATGGCTTCCCATCCTCCTACTTTATATACTGATATTTTGCTGCCGGTGGTAAAAAGAAAATAGAAGCTGACACTCACCAGAAACAGAAGGACAAGGGAGGCAAGATATTTGTTCAGGTTCCTTATGAAACTGCCGAGAATCATAATCAGGAATGCACCTGCAAGGGGAATAACAATAAATAAAGGTATCAGCGGATTCATAATTTATCCTCTTAAGTTTTTTATCTCTCTTATGTCAAAAGTTCCGTATTTCCTGTATATCCTTATTATCACAGCCATCAGCATTGCGGTAGTGGCAAGCCCTATAACTATTGCCGTAAGAACCATTGCCTGTGGCAATGGGTCGACATATGTTTTTACCGGATCAGCAGGATCAACTATCGGAGCCACACCTCCTTCCACATATCCTATAAGTGCAAAAAGCAGGAAAATACTGAATTCCATTATTGATAACGAAATAGCAATCTTTACCAGGTTTCTTCTGGTTATTACTCCATAGAGTCCTGTAAGAAATAATATGAAGCACAATAAATAAGGTATCATTCCGACGTTTCTTCTTTAAATATTACCAATGCTAAAAAAATTGAAAGGATAGAAGCGGCTACCTCAATACCAATAAAAATATTATACAGTGGTATCATTCCGGCACTTACAATTTCTCCCAGGGTTCCTTTTGGCAGCCAGTTGAGGAAAAAGGTTTTTGCTCCGAAAAGCAGGCCGGATAAAGCCAGGAATACCGCAACCAGGATAGCCAGATTCTCATATAAAGTCGATCCCGTCTCTTCCTTGGTCAGCTTCATAAAATCGCTTCCGTTGGCAAGTATCAGCAGTATAAAGGATCCTGCAATAAGGACGCCACCGGCAAAGCCTCCACCCGGAGTCAGATGCCCATGTATTACCACATATATACCGTAAAGAAATATCAGCCCTGCCAGCAGCTGTGTCGTTTTCTTTACTATGAGCGTCATTCCTTTCATATATTTCTCTTTTTCAAGTCATGTTATTTTTTGCCTTTTATTCTTAATATCGTTAATACTCCAAGCACTGCTGTTATAAGTACTGTTGCTTCACCAAGTGTGTCATATCCCCTGAAGTCGAATATCACTCCTGTGACAAGGTTTGCACTTCCTGTTTTATCAGTTGCTCCTTCAATATAGTGGGTAGCCATACGAAGAGTACCCTGTCCGAATGCATCGAGAGTCTCTATTGAGATCTTGAAGAAATAGAACAAGACCACAATCAGCAATATAGCCGTAATTGACGATACATACCCCTGTATATCAGGTTTTGAGAACAATTCCTGTCTGGAGCTGTCGAGTACTACGGCCACCATTATAATGAGGGATATTGTTTCAACGACTATCTGGACAATTGCCAGATCGGGTGCCTTTAGAAGAAGGAAACAGATGACAAGTCCGTAACCTACAATACCGCATGCAATAACAGCCGAAAGCAAGTCTTTTGCATGGATAGCATATAATGCCCCGAGTATCATCAATCCTGTTATTATGGATAAGGTAATTTCCATTTAAGATCGGGTTATTTATATCATAATCAGCAACATAATAATCAATCCTGCACAGGCCCAGATAATATAACCCGGTAACACACCTGTGTGAGCTTCACTGAAAAGATGACTTACCCAGAGAACAAATCTCTTTGATAAATCGTAAATATCAAACCATTTCTCTTCAGCTTTTCTGTATATCCACGCAAAGAACCTGAATTCACCTATTGTCTTATAGAATTCAGGTGTAGGATAACTTGTTTTTTCCTGGAACCTTTCTCCTCCGATAAAGCTATCCTCTCTTCTGAACTTTTTAATATTAAGTGCAAGGTAAAGGATAACTCCGAGAATCAATGAGATAATAACAAGCAGGGATACCATTTGTGAATTCCAGAATCCCGTAAACTGAAATTCTCCCGTAACCGGCATAAACAGTTTTGGTACCACGTAGTTTGTGGCGAAAACTCCGAAACCTACACAGAACAATGAGAGTAGTGCCAGGGGCAGCCACATAAGGATTGGAACCTCCCTTACTTTTTCAAGAGCGGGTAGGCGGCGGCTCAGAAATATCCCCCCAATAAATTTGATGAAACTGGCCAGGGTAAGGGCTGATCCGAGTACAGCTAAGCCGAGCCATACCACCCAGAGTTTGCTTGCAATTCCGGCTCCTGTGCCAAAGTCGATTATTCCCTGGTATATCATCCATTTTGATGCAAACCCGTTAAGAGGAGGTACTCCTGAGATGGATATGGCAAAGATAAGAGCCGCAATGAAGGTAACAGGCATCGCCCTGGAGAGCCCTCCGAGCTCATCAATATTATCCTCACCGGTACGGTATTCAACACAACCTGCCGAAAGAAAAAGGCCTGTCTTATATAAAGCATTATTGATCATGTGGAAAAGACCTGCCGCTATACCTATCAGCGATCCAAGACCAAATCCTACTATCATATAACCAACCTGTGATACTGCATGAAAACCTAATAACCTCTTGTAGTTATGCTGTATTAGAGCCATCATAACAGCAGTGATAATTGTTATCACACCAATAGAAAGAAGCAGTAATTTCATCCCTTCGCTGAGGACAAAGATATTGGTAGTCATTCGTGCAAGGAAATATATCCCCAGAAGCTTGTCGAGTGATGCCGGCAGAAGGGCAGAAGATGATGCCGGAGCATCTTTGGCATAATCCGGAACCCATGAATGAAATGGAAATGCTCCTGCTTTTGTAAAACTTCCGACAAGTAGTGCAAGAAAAGCAGTTATTTCAAGTATGTTGACGGTATGCAGATTAATTGAATCAATGCTCAGAGTTCCGGTAAGCCTCCATAGCATGGCTATTCCGATTATCATTATTGAATCTGATGCCCCGATGAGAATAAGTGTTTTCTTTGCAGTAGCAGAGCTGTCTTCATTACGGCCTGGAATAAGTTTGTAAAGAGTAAGCCCTAATATACCCCAGAAGGTAAGGAATAAAATAAGATTGTCAGCAAGTACTGCACCATATGAACAGCCAATGGTAATAAGAAACCAGGTGTAATATTGTTTTACTTTTCCTGACCTGACATAAACAATTGAATATAACAGGATTAGTGTGGTAAAAATGCTGATAAACAATACAATAAGCTTGCTTAGATTATCTATTGTAAATGTGAAGTACGATTCAGCACCATGTAACAGGTTTGAGCCAAACAACGCAGTACATGATTTTCCAAGCATTTCGTCAAATACTACCATCTGTGCTGATGAGCTGAATAGTGCGATCGTCATATATCCTGTAACCAGGCTTATCAGCAGGGCAATGATTCCTTTTGCTTTTGTAAACTTATCAGGGATCAGGAATAGCAGAATTCCGGCGACGATAGGTACAAGGATAAGAAATTGCAGAAAACCGCAAACTGCTGGCTGTGATATTATGGAAATAAACTCATTCATTTCTGCCGGATAATGTTTTTCTTAAGTTCTGATGTTTTATCTGATGATAGTCTGATAAGGTCGTTTGCATTCAAGATTCTCTTTCCGGATTTGTGATCATAGGCAACAGCCATACGTTCGGTACAGCAATAACATGGATCAACGGCTGCAAGAGAAATTGTCGCATCTGAAATTGTTTGTCCGACACATGATTTTTTAAAAGTTGCAATATTGACATAACTCGGTGCCCTTATCTTATGTCTCACTGGTGAATTTGAACCGTCTGATACAACGAAGTGAAATACTTCACCTCTCGGAGCTTCTGCACGTCCCGTTCCTATACCTTCGGGTATTTCCTTTACTACTATGCTTATATCGCCTTCTTTTGTTTTCAGGAGACCGTCGAGGCACTGGTTGATAATAGATATCGATTCATACATTTCGAGCAATCTGACCTCTACTTTTGCAAACACATCTCCCTCTTCTGCTGTAATAACCTTCCAGTCGACCAGTGGATATGCAGCATACGGATCATCTTTCCTTACATCAATTGCCACGCCGGAAGCCCTCGCTGTAGGTCCTACTGCAGCATAATCAATAATATCCTGCTTTGTAAGTACACCAACACCCTTGGTTCGGGCGTGTATTACCGGATCATCCATGACTGCACCTGTTAGCAGGTCGTTCTTTTTCCTGAATTCATCCATGGCTTTGCGGATGGCAGGAATTTTTTCGTTTTCAATATCCCTGCGGACGCCTCCGACCTTGAACATGGCATAACTATTCCTGTTACCGGTGATCATTTCAAAAAGATCAAGTATGGGTTCCCTGTATTTCCATACCCACATAAAAACGGTATTGTATCCAAGAAAATGTCCGGCGAGTCCGGCCCAGAGCAGATGACTGTGAATACGTTCTAGTTCCCCGATAATAGACCTGATATATTTTGTTCTGTCAGTAATTTCTTTTCCCACTATTTCCTCAACAGCATTGGCAAAGGCAAAAGGATGTGAAGTGGAACATATTCCGCAAATCCGTTCCACGAGAAAAAATACCTGTTCATAGGTCTTCGACTCACTCAGCTTTTCGATACCCCTGTGATTATAGCCTGTTTCCCATTTGATATCTTTTACTATCTCACCGTCGCAATAAAGTTTGAATAGCTCAGGTTCTTCCTGCAGCGGGTGATAGGGTCCTATCGGTATGAGTGTTGGTTTGCTCATTTTATTTTCAGCATATTATTTAAACTCTTTCCTGTATGGATAAACACCTTCTGCCCAGTTACCTTCTGATATCAGTTTTTCCTGGTTCGGGTGGTTGATAAAATTAATGCCTAATATTTCGTGTATTTCCCTTTCAATCCAGTTGGAAGCATTAAACATGTTGGAGAGTGACTCAATCTGAGGATTCTTCTTGTCGAGAATAACATGTATGTTGAGGATCAGTTCTGTGGTATCCAGACTATAATGGTAATGTATCTCAAATCCGCGTTTTGTATGCAGGGCTGAAGCAATGATAAATCTGAATCCGGCTTCCTTATACAGATACTCTGCTGCCTTCAGAATGGCATCAGGCTTTATTGTGACAGTGGCACGTTTTTCACTTTTCTTGACAACTTCAATTATGTCAGAATCAAAGTGCTCCTTGAAGTTTTTTATTACCAGATCAGTATTCATTATTTATTTGTCAGTTTTACAATTCCTGCAATTATTGCTTCAGGTTTTGGCGGGCAGCCCGGAATATATGCATCGACCGGTATTATCTTATCTACCGGGCCTGCAAATGGAATGCCCTCGGCAAAGATCCCCCCTGTGCAGCCACAGGCTCCTATGGCAACAACCAGAATTGGTTTAGGGGCCTGGTTATAAATCTCCAGAAGTCTCTCTTTATCCCTTTTATTTATCGATCCATTAACCAGCAATACATCTGCATGACGTATGCTTCCGACAAGAAGAATACCGAACCGTTCCAGGTCATACCTGGGCGTAAGACAGTCAAGTATCTCAATGTCACAGTTATTGCACGATGCTCCACCGAAGTGGAAAACCCAAAGAGACTTTTTGAAGCAATAATTTTTAAAACCCATATTACACACTCTTAATAGCCAAATGCAATTAATACCAATGCAATAACAGCAAGCAGGTTCATCCAGATCATAAAGAAGCTGATAGCCTGCTTTATCTTAACCCTGGGATTTGTATTTCTTATCAGTGTAAGAATAAGTACAACCAGGAGAACTTTAAGTATTGCCCATAGAATGCTTATTCCTTCCAGATTGAATCCGTTCATCAGTAATGCAATCAAAAATGCAGGAAGGATAAAGAACATGATGTATTTTGCCAGTTTTATCAGTGCATATGCCGAACCTGAATATTCAATAAATATACCTTCATTGATTTCCGTTTCAGCTTCGGGTATATCAAAGGGTACCAGTGCCAGCTTTGCCTGGATACAAAATATCCCGACAATGAATAAAAGTACACCGGAGATACTTCCGATAAATGGTGATCCGGTTTGCTGGATATTTATAATGGTGTACAAATCAAATTGTTGTCCTGCTTTCATTATTATTCCTGCTATAACCAGGAGGAAGGTCAGTTCGTAGCTGAGGATCAGTTTCATTTCCCTCGAGCTTCCGACGGCAGCCAGAGGGTTACCAGAAGCCAGGGAACCAATGATATAAGAAAATGAAGGTATGGTAAGAAGATAGAATATCACGAGGAGGTCGCCCTTGAAACCTGTAGTTATTCCACACAAAGGCAGGAGAATGAAAACCCCGGCCATTACAGCACCGAATACTGCAAAAACAGGTGCAAGGAGGAACATCAGGGGAGAACCATGTTTTGGAAGTATGGTCTCTTTTACAAGCAGCAGTTTAAAGAAATCATAAAATGGCTGGAGCAGGGGAGGCCCCTTACGGAATTGAACCCTGGCAGTTATCTTCCTGTCGTACCATGAAAGAAAGGCACCGACCACTGCAAGGAAAAGCAGTCCGGGAAAAATAAAGAAATAAAACAGGTATACTGCCATGTTATGTAATTTCAGTTGTATATAAATATTCTCTAACCAGCACTTTATCGTTGAGTTTGTAGATATTATTTTCAGGTGATTCGTCCTCATCGGTAAGTGTCACTGTACCGGGGGGACATGCTTCAATGAATTTTTTCAGTTCATTTTCATCTGTCAGGTCGTAAAACATGTCTTTGTTCCTGTGGTGTTTAAAGAAGTCAGTCATCATGGTTCCGAAAGGACAGATAGTAACACATGATTTACAGGATATACAAAGGTTAGTATGTCTTATTATCAAACCCTCCTCATCCTTTTCGAGAGCATCAGCCGGACAAACAGCTATACAAGGTGCATCTTCACATTTTCTGCATGTAAACCTGAATGTAGCAAGTTCGCGAATGGTTTTCATCCCGTTTGAATTTACTGATGTATAGAACAGTGCTTCGGGAAGTACAATATCTGAATCTTCCACCATAGCAGTTCTCAGTTTTATCATATCAATCAATATCTTCTGTTCCATTTTTTCAGTAATCAATATGTTATATCATCTGACTTTTATGCTTATAACATCAGTTGGTTCATCAACTGGAATCTTGTATCTGTTAGTCTTTGAGATATTGTATGTGCAATTCTTGACATTGTTTTATATGCAAAATTGCAGTCTTTGACGAATTCTTTCTTAAGCTTAGCTGAATCGACAAACATGATCTTTGCCGGAGTAACGGTCATCACCCATGCTGTTGCTATTGGTGGATCGAAGATAGCAGACCATGAAAAAAGCTGACCCTCTTCTATGGTACCCAGATAGATTCTTTTCTCCTTGGCTATGCTTATTCCCACCGACAGTGTACCCTCCAGCAGAACTGCCAGATCAGTAAGCTTATCATATTGTTCGAACAATATTTGCTTCACCTCAAATTCTTTTATTGAGCTTAATGATGCAATTATTTCAAGCTGCTTATCAGTATAGTGATCAAAAAAATTGATCTTCTTAAGGTTTTTAACAGTAATTTTCATCTCCTAACTACTTACAAAGGTTTTATAAATCATAACTTATAATAGGCACTATTTCCATATATCCGGTGTGTCTTTCAGTTCATTGTATGTAAATACCGGCCCGTCCTTACAAACAAAATATTCACCCATCATGCAATGTCCGCATTTTCCGAGTCCACATGACATATTTCTTTCCATGGAAAGGTAAATCTGGTCATCGTTATACCCCATTTCAAGCAGCCTTATTGTACCAAATTTCATCATAATGGGAGGGCCACATACAACAGACACTGATTCTTTTATATTTATGTCTATTTTGTTAAGCAGGCTTGTTACCACACCTACTGATTCATTCCATTCTTCGTCAGGTTTGTCTACGGTTCTGTATGTCTTAAATTTTGGAATCTTATTAAGCCTTGAGAACAGAGGTTTGTAAACACAGTCAGATGGTGTTTTTGCTCCGTAGCATAGTATTACCTTCTTAAGTTTATCTGTAATACTTTCCAGTGTATACAGAAGGGATCTTATCGGAGCCAAACCACAGCCTCCGCCAAGTATTAGAACCTCCTTGCCATGAAATTTTTCAACAGGATAACCTCTTCCATAAGGCCCTCTGATACCCATGAATGAACCAGGTTCCAATGCATGCATATATTCTGTTACATATCCTGTTTTCATTACCGTTACTTCAATCTGGTCCTTTATTAGAGGTGATGACGAGGGAGTAAAAGGTGCTTCACCAATACCGTCAACCGATAATTCTATAAATTGGCCTGTTTTAAATGAAAATTCCTCTTCAGGTTCAAGCACAAATGTTTTTATTACAGGTGATTCGGCTATCACTTCCAATAATTTGGACCGTATTGGCTTATATATATTATTATTTACCATTTATCCTCTTATGCGAGTTCCATAAAAAGTTCATTCTTATTTATCTTGCCTATACAGGCTTCAATACATCTTCCACACCCTGTACATGCGATAGATTTAAATTTCATAGGTTTCCATACATACTTGCACATATATCTGTTCCTGAAACGGTCGGGAAGTTCATGCAGGGCATCCTCACCACCGGCTACTCTTTCAAAGCCCGGATACTGACAGGCATCCAGCTGCTTAACCTTTTCAAATCCAGGCTTATCGATTAGAAGAAAGCATGTGCATGTAGGGCATATAGTTGCACAGGCACCGCAGGAAACACACCTTTTTGAATACTTTTTCCATATTTCCCTGTCTGCCCCGGCAACAATCTTTCCTGTCTTTTCATAATCGGGCAAACCTTTATTTGCTTCATTAAGCAGTGATTCAGTTGTTTTATGTTCGTTTTCTATAGTGTCGATAATATTCTTTTCATCACAGGCTGTAATCCCTGGTATTGTCTTCAGAAAATTTTCTCCTTTTTCTGATATTATCCTGAAAATAACTTTCCCGTTAAGATTTATGACAGCCAGATCACCTTTATCAACTGCATAAGGTAAGATGTTATATGACATACAATGGCAATGTTCCTGTATGCCAAAACAATCGGATGATATAAGGAGGGTATTTTCCCTTCTTTTTTTGTAAAAGGTATCAGTGAAATCCTTATCAAGATATATCTCATCAAGTATCGATAATCCTTCAATGTCACAATTGGGTGCACCGATTATGATCCTTGGTTTGATATCAGTTTTTTCCGTGGTTACATTTTCCTTCACAGGAAGAAAAATGTTTTTCAACGATGTGGCGGGTTTGGGTTTATTATAGGTTATTCTTGCTATGTCATCCGGTTTTATTAACTCATAATCCTGGCCAAAATCATTACTGACACTTGCAAAAATGTTATGGGACGACAACAATATTTCCAGGGCCTTGTCCCACTCTTCCTTTCCTATGCTGCTGTACTGCATTTATGTGAGAAGATTCACATATAAAAGTAAAACCTACTTGTTAAAAAACCAATAGTCTGTAAGTTATTTTTAATATGATAAAAATCATGTATTTTGTAAGTGATTATAGATCAGTGTTATGGTATTCAATTTATTTTTATAAAAGTTTTTAATTAACTTTCGAAAAAATAAAATAGACTTATTTATTGTGAGACAAATCACAAAAACAATCAGAAAAAACAGTCTCAGAAGGATATTTGTATACCGTTCTTGTCTACAGCGGCTTAATTTGAGAGGTGTTGAAAAAGTATTTTCATATACGTTGGCTGATGAGGCTGGAGTGACACCTGATCAGGTAAGAAGGGATTTTTCGGAATTTAAAATAAAAGGAAATAAAAGGGGAGGCTATTTAATAAGGGATCTGCTTGAAAAAATGGAGACCATGTTTCACAGAAATATTGATCATAATCTTATTATTATAGGTATTGGTAATCTCGGGCTTGCTTTGGCGAATTACAGCAAATTCATACAGCCGAATATGGAGATCGTTGCAGCCTTCGACATAGATCCTTCAAAGCGTAAACAAAAAACCTTCGATATCCCTGTATATAGTATGGACAGGCTGGAGGAGGTTATTACAAGGTACGGGGTCAGTGTAGCAATAATCGCCGTACCTGAGATATCGGCAAGTGAAGTCGCAAACGAACTGGTACGTTATGGTATAAAAGGGATAGTCAACTTTGCACCCGTACCATTAAGAACACCCCCTGATATAGTCATTAATAATATAAATATGGGAGATGAGCTTGAGAGTGTGATTTATTATGTTCATAAAAATAACGGACTATTAAACAAGGATATAAAATACTGATCAAGGGTCTGGTACAGGGAGTTGGGTTCAGGCCTTTTATATACAGGATGGCTGTAAAACATGGTCTTTCAGGTGAAGTGGATAACAGATCCGATGGAGTTACAATTATTGTAGAGGGAGATTCTAAGTCGATCAATAAATTCAGTAATGATATTCTCCAGCTGGCACCTCCCTCATCTCGGATAAAATCGATAGATATAAACCAGGTGATGCTGAACGGATATGACAGTTTCAGAATTGCCCCGAGTAAGGATATTAATAACAGGATAACTGAAGTGAGTCCGGATATTGCCGTTTGTGACGAATGCCTGGACGATATGGAAAACGATCCTGCCAGGATCAATTACCCTTTTGTCAATTGTACAAATTGCGGTCCCCGGTTCACAATAATTGAACAGCTGCCTTATGACCGGCCGGGTACAACAATGAAAAGCTTCAGGATGTGCCCCAAATGCAAGTCGGAATATGAGAACATACTTGACAGGCGCTTTCATGCCCAGCCAATTGCCTGTAATACATGTGGACCCGCATACAGCTATAAAGATAAGACAAAGATTCTCAGTAAAATAGAAGAAATAATAAGGGAGATATCCCTGCATGTAGAATCGGGAAGAACTGTCGCGATAAAAGGCCTGGGAGGCTATCATCTGATGTGCGATGCTTTAAATAATGAAGCCGTAAGTAAATTGAGAAATAAAAAACAGCACGAAGCAAAGCCTTTTGCAGTGATGTTCAGAGATATCGCTACAGCTGAAGAATTTTGTAATATAAATAATAAGGAGAAGAAAGAACTTACGTCGTGGCGCAGGCCGATTGTAATCCTTGATCAGAAAAAACCACTGGCGGAAGCCGTAAATAACGGACTGAATACAATAGGAGCAATGCTGCCTTACATGCCGGCACATTATATGCTTTTTAAGGTATTTAAGACTCCTGCTGTGGTCTTAACAAGCGGTAATATTGCTGATGAACCGATAATCATAAGTGACAGGGAAGCTGGAAAAAGACTGTCAGCAATTGCAGATTCACTCGTAGCTTATAACCGGCAGATATTTAACAGGACAGATGATTCGGTGATAAGGTACATTAATGGCAGGGTTTCACTGATACGTCGTTCAAGAGGATTTGTTCCCCGGCCTGTTGATCTTAAATTCAATGTTGAAGGGATACTTGCATTGGGAGCCGAACAGAAAAACAGTTTTTGTATCGGAAAAGAGAATCAGGCAGTGATGAGCCAGTATATCGGCGATCTTAAAAACCAGCCGACATACGATTTTATGACCGAATCTGTTGACAGATTTTCGAAGCTGTTCAGGTTTAAACCGGATATTGTCGTATGTGACCTTCATCCTGATTATTTATCGACAAGATATGCTGAAATACTTGAAAAAGATCTGGATATACCACTTATAAGAGTACAGCATCATCATGCCCATATTGTATCGTGTATGGCTGAAAATGGTATAGATGAAGATGTAATAGGAGTAAGTCTCGACGGAACAGGTTATGGTACCGACGGTAATATCTGGGGAGGAGAATTTATTATCGCTGGCCTGGAAGGTTTTAAAAGGTATTCACATTTTGACTATATACCTTTACCCGGAGGCGACAAAGCTGTTGATGAACCATGGAGGATGGCATTTTCATATCTTTATAAATATTTTGGAGATGACTTTGATTACGATTCGATTCCGCTATTCAGGACTATTGGTAACGGAAAAAGGAAAATGGTAAGCGAAGCTGTTGAAAAAGGCATAAATTCACCATTGTCTTCAGGTGCCGGTCGCCTGTTTGACGCAGTGTCGGCAATCCTGGGACTTTGTGTTACATCAGGGTTCGATTCTGAGGCCCCGATGAGACTAGAATCGGTGATAAGGGACAAGACCAATGATTTTTATCCTTTTCTGGCAGGCAAAACGATTGAATTCCCGGAAACACTGAAAGCAATCATCAATGATTTGAACCGTGAGACAAGCTCTATGATATCGGCTAAATTCCATAATACAATAGCAAATATTATCCTGGAGGTTTCCAGGAAAATTAGAAAAGAGACCTCGCTGAACAAGGTTATTCTTTCCGGCGGAGTTTTTCAGAATAAGTATCTTCTCGAAAAAACATCATACCTTTTAAACCGGAATAAATTTAAGACCTTTACCAATCATCTTGTTCCGGCCAATGACGGAGGTATTTCCCTTGGCCAGCTGGTAGTTGCTTCAAAAACAATAAGATAATGTGTTTAAGTATTCCTGCAAAGATAGTATCGATAGACGGCGATATGGCAGAAGTTTCTGTCGGGGGAAGCCTGTTTAAGGCAGGTTTGCATATGATCAGCGATGCAAAGATCGGAGATTACATACTTCTTCATGCAGGGTTTGCCATACAGAAGATAAGCGAACAGGAAGCCGCTGAAACACTTGAGATACTTCGTGAAATGGATGATGCACTGAATAAAGAACCGTGAAGTACATAGATGAATACAGAGACAAGGGCCTGATTGCGAAACTCGCAGACATGATAACCGCATCAGTAAGACGTGATTATACATTTATGGAAGTTTGCGGAGGACATACTGCGGCAATACACAGGTTCGGCATCCCATATCTGCTTCCAGAAAATATTAAACTTATTTCAGGCCCTGGTTGTCCTGTATGTGTTACAGGGACTGATTTCATCGATACGGCAATAGCATATTCACAAATAGATGATGTGATAATCACAACCTTCGGTGACCTGATAAGAGTGCCGGGATCAGAATCGTCACTTGAGAAAATGAATGAGTCAGGATCGGATGTCAGGATTGTATTCTCAGGCCTCGATGCACTTGAAATTGCAAAACAAAACCCACAAAAAAAAGTTATTTTCCTGGGAATAGGATTTGAAACAACAGCTCCTGCCACTGCAGTAACCATCAAACAGGCTGAAAAAGAGAATGTTGGTAATTTTTTCCTGTTGAGTGCCCATAAGGTAATGCCTCCGGCAATGGAGACTATCGTAAAGGACGGAACCAGTCTTGATGGATTTATATGCCCTGGTCATGTCGCAGCCGTAACCGGTTCAGCGATATTTGATTTTCTGCCGGAGAAATACAATACAGCTTGTGTTGTCACCGGTTTTGAACCTGCGGATCTTCTGCAGGCTATACTGATGTTGGTAAAACAGGTAAACAGCAATAATCCGGAGGTTGAAATACAATATAACAGGGCAGTAACTGTAAATGGAAACCAGGAAGCCAGGCAATATCTGAATGAGGTTTTTGAATATTGTAATGCCCGCTGGAGAGGTTTCGGATTAATAGAAGACAGCGGACTTAAGCTGGCAGGCAAGTATGAAAGATTCAATGCCGGAAGCTTTGCGACTGTTGAGGTCAGCATACATGAAGAAGACAGACGGTGTATTTGTCCCGAAATACTGAGAGGCCTTAAAGAGCCCGGGGATTGTCCTATCTTTGCAAAATCATGTTTCCCTGAAAATCCTGTGGGTGCATGCATGGTGTCACCTGAGGGAGCATGTAATGCCTGGTATAAATACAAAGTAAGCCGATGAGCGGAAATATTACATTGAATCATGGAGAGGGAGGCAGACGAACTCATGAACTCATAAGAGATGTGTTTATGAAGAAGTTCGGAATGGTTGAACCTCTCACCGATTCAGCTATACTTGAAGGATCCCTGGTATTTACAACCGATGCATATGTTGTTGATCCACTGTTTTTCCCTGGAGGAAATATCGGGAAACTTGCTGTATGCGGTACCGTGAACGATCTGGCAGTATCAGGAGCATTGCCTGAGTATATCGCATGCTCTTTCATTATCGAAGAGGGTTTCCCGGTAAATGACCTGCTGGTGATTGTCGACTCAATGGCAGAAGCAGCAGAGAATGCGGGTGTAAGGATTGTGGCAGGTGACACTAAGGTTGTTGGAAAGGGTAAATGCGACAAGATGTTCATTACAACTTCAGGTACCGGTATGCTGGATGTGGCGAAAAAGTATATCAGCACAGGTGAACGGATAAAACCAGGCGACAGGCTTATCATTAACGGTTCGCTGGGAAATCATGCAATAGCTGTACTGGGTGCCCGTAAACAACTGAGCTTCACAACACCGGTTTCTTCCGACTGTGCCCCGTTGAACCATATGATTGGTGAGGTGTTGAACAACTGCAACGGTGTCCTTTTTATGCGCGATCTTACCCGTGGTGGACTCGGGGGTGTGTTGAACGAACTATCGGAGATTATGGGGAACGGTATTGTTATTAATGAATCATCAATTCCTGTTGATGAACCTGTCAGAGGTGTATGTGAGATACTGGGATTTGACCCGCTATATCTTGCTAACGAAGGCAAGGTATTGATTGTCAGTAGTAAAGGCATGGAAAATCAAATACTGGACCTGTTAAGACAGGATCCTCTCGGAAAGGATTCTGCAATTATTGGCGAGGTGACTGCCGATAAAGGGGGGAAAGTAATTATAGAAACTGCTTCAGGAGGAAGGAGAATAATTGATATGCCATCAGGTGTTCAGCTTCCGAGAATCTGTTAATGTAAACATTATGCATGAAATAAAGATAGCAGAGGAATTATCGGCAATTGTACTTGAAACAGCAAAGAGAGAAAAACTGACTACTGTATCAAAGGTAAATATCAGTTTCGGACAACTGATACAGATAGTCCCCGACATCTTCAGGTTTGCCTTTGGTGAGACGGTACGTGATACTGTTGCCGAAGGGGCTGATGTAGACATCGAAATATTGCCCGTTAAAATGAAATGTAAAAAATGTAAGAGTGATATTATGGTTATTGATAATAGTTTTACCTGTGATAAATGTGGATCGACCGACATGGAAATCATCCAGGGAAAGGAATTGTATGTTAAAAGTATAGAAGGAGAATAGCAATGGAAATAAAGATAATGAAGAATATCCTTGACAGGAACCAGAATAAGGCTGATGAAGTGAGGGAACTGGTAAGATCAAAGAATATCCTGATGGTCAACATAATAAGCTCACCGGGTGCAGGTAAGACAACATTCCTGGAACGGACTTGTGAAGCACTTACCTCAAAGTTTAAGATAGGTGTTATCGAAGGCGACGTAACAACCGACAGGGATGCCCGGCGGCTTCAGAAATACGATATCCCCATTGTTGTTATAAATACTGAACGGGGATGTCATCTTGATTCTCACAGTATTTCAAAGGTTATCGATTCATTTGATCTGGATAGCCTCGATATATTATTTATTGAAAATGTGGGGAACCTTATCTGTCCCACCGGATTTGATCTGGGTGAAGCCTTCAAACTAGCGCTTGTAAGTACTGCCGAGGGTGATGATAAACCTGCAAAATATCCATTATTATTCAGGGAGGCAAAAGCAGTTGTTTTAAATAAGATGGATCTTATCCCATATACAAATTTTAATTATAACAGCTTTATGTACGATCTGGGCAGAATAAAGCGGGGTATCACTTTTTTTAAGGTTTCATGTACAAAGAATACCGGTCTCGACGAATGGTTCGAATGGATATCGGAACAAAGAAAGGAATTATCAGGAAGTTAACTTATTTTGTTTCCCGGCCTTCGGCAAATCCTCTAAAGAACGATTTTGCATTTAATCCAAGTGTTTGTGTCCGGTAGCCGCCCTCCTGTACAATAAGTGTGGGTAGTTTAAGTTCACCTATCATCTTTCCGTTTATTTCCAGGTCTTTATATATCAATTTCCATGTACCTGTCGGATCCCTCCTGGTGGTGTCGAAACCAAGTGCCACAATCAGAAAGGATGGTTTGAAATTCCTGATTTTCAATAGTGCTTTTGTTAATGATTTACGGTAGTCTTCGCCATCGATTACCTCATCCAGAGGGTAGTTGAAATTATATCCGAGCCCTTTCCCCTCACCTTTCTCTTCGCTGAAGCCTGAAAAATATGGGTATGCAAATGACGGATGGCCATGTATTGAGATAGTCAGAACGTCATCTCTGGAGTAGAAAATTTGTTGTTGCCCGTTACCATGATGATAATCGATATCGAGTATTGCCACTTTGCCGTAACGTGACAGGTAGTTGGCCGCTATCGCATTATTGTTGAAATAGCAAAAACCCCCGAAAACATTTTTTTCAGCATGATGACCGGGAGGTCGGGTCAGAACATAAACAGCCCCGGCATCCGTCAATATAGTGTTGGCGGCTGTCAGGACACAGTTAACCCCTTCGCGTGCAGCAAGAAATGCATTTAAGTTCAAGGGAGTAAATGTATCAATGCAGTAATAACCTGCCCTTACTGACAATTCTACCGGAGGACGTGCATTATTCCTTATGGGGAATACATATGGATAGACCGATTTGCCATGGGGCAGATTTTTACATACTTTTTTGAAATATTTCACATAATCCCTGTCATGCACCTGAAGTATATATTTCTCAGGAAATTCCTTCGATTTTATGATCGTGAATAATCCTGTTTCCTCTATATCTTTTTTTATTGCCGGGATCCTTACGGGAGCCTCGACATATCCCCTTTGATGGATATTGTGTATTGCATGTTTATCATTTACAATAAGCAATATCTTTTCTTTGTCTGAAAGGTTGACAGCTGCTAGTCTGTTTTTCTGAGGCTTATGATATTTATAGGGTCTCAGTTTTACAGGATCATCTTTAATGCTTTCGACGACTTTTTTTATATAATCTTCAGAACAATAATCGGTATATATTCTTTCCAGTATTGCTCTGACTATTTTGCGTAGTTGTGATTTTGGCAAGGTATCAGTAATTCCGAGGCTGTCAAAAACAAGATAAGGAGGGGCATCATCTTCAGGTTTTACGGGAGTCTCATATAGTGTATTGATAACAGGACGTGCTCCAAACCGTTCATAAAATGCAAGTCTTTTTGCATTCTGTTCGACCAGATCCTTATTCCTGCACAGTGCCGGATCATCAGGAAGGCATTCAAAGAAGAGACCTGCTGAACCTAATGATCTGGCTTCATCTCTCACTCTCTGGTAAAGTGCTCCTCCCAGTCCGCCTGATGTTTTTCCGGGCGAGGCAGCAATGAAATCCAGTAAACAGAATTTAAGATCGGGCATGCATTTCAGTAAGGCAAATCCAAGTATTGTATCATGTATGTTTTCTGCTAACAGCAGGATTGACTGGTATCTGAATTTCAAAGGATTTATTAATTGTTCTTCAATCATGTCTATCTTGTAAGCAGGGATTGCATCGAACTGGCTGGCCATTATCTTTTTAACATTGGATATGGCTTCCCTGTTTGATTCAAGGAACGGATTGCTGATTTTACGTATCCTGATCATAAATTCAGTATTTTAGTATATCCGGGAGTATTATAACAAGATAAGGAAAAATCAGGAATTGTCCAAGATATCTTGTTTATTTTCATTCTAAATTATAAACCATGACATTTGTAAGTATTTTTTACAAAGGAAACTTGCTATTTTACGATCGCTTTTTGGGAGCTTGTAACTGAAGATGAAATAATATTAATTACTTAAAAATCAAAAAGATATGTACCAGGTTGGAGATCTTGTAAAGGAGTTGTCCGACAAACATGGCCGTAAAAAAGACAGTCTTATGCCGATTCTGCAGGGTATAGTTGAGAAACACAATTATCTTACAGATGAAGCTATGGTAGAGGTTGCCAAGGAACTTGATATTTCAGCGGCTGAAGTTTACGGAACAGCTTCATTTTATACTTTCCTCGATACTAAGGTTAGAGGTAAATATGTGATAAGAGTTTGTAAAACAATAACATGCTCAATGAAAGGTAAGGCTGAGATAATACAGACTCTCGAAGATATGCTTAAAATAAAAGTTGGAGAAACCACTTCCGATATGCAGTTCAGTCTTCTTGAGACCAATTGTATAGGATGGTGTCATAAAGCTCCGGCAATGCTTATTAATGAGACCCCCTATACTGAGCTTACTCAGGAAAAGGTAGTAGAGGTTATCAAAGGTTATATGCAGAAAATATAATACCCTGACAAAATGGAAAACAGAGGATTAAATAAGGTAGATCTTATCTTTGAGAAGATAGATCCGAAGGAAGTCCTGGCAAGTGCTTACAAAATGAAGAATAGCGAAATAATCCAGCAGATACTTGATTCAGGACTAAAAGGGAGGGGAGGAGCTGGTTTCCCTACCGGATTGAAATGGAAATATACTGCTTCTGTCAAGGATCCTGAAAAATATGTTGTATGTAACGCAGATGAAGGAGAACCAGGTACATTCAAAGACAGGGAGATTCTCGACAGGGTACCTTGCAAGGTTTATGGTGGAATGGCCATAGCCGGTAAGGCTATAGGTGCAAAATATGGTATCGTTTATCTGAGAGGTGAGTATAAATATCTTCTGCCGAAACTTCTCAAGGAACTTGAGTCATTCCATAAGCTTATCAAGAGTATCGGATATGATTTCAAAATAAGATTTTGTATGGGAAGCGGAGCATATATTTGCGGGGAAGAGAGTGCATTGTTCGAGTCGATTGAGGGTGGACGTGGTGAACCACGTAACAAACCTCCATATCCAACCAGTTCAGGTGTTTTCAATAAACCTACATCCATAAACAATGTAGAGACTCTTGTTACATCATTGATGATAATCAAGCACGGACCTGCATCATACAGTCAATTGGGAACAAAAGACTCAAGAGGTTCAAAGGTGTTTTCAATATCTGGTGATACACCAACACCTGGTATTTTTGAGTTGGAACTTGGAATGTCGGTACAGCAGTTTGTAGATGAATTCGGTGATGGTGATACCAAGGCTGTACAGGTTGGAGGTGCCTCGGGTTTTTGTGTACCGCGAAAGAAATTTCAATATACTGTGATCGGTTTTGAAGGTGTACCTACCGGTGGATCGATGAAACTATTCAACAGTTCACGATCGATGTATAATGTTCTTCATAACTATCTTGATTTCTTTGCCGAAGAATCATGCGGACAATGTACTCCATGCAGGGTTGGTTGCCAGCAGCTGCTCAAGGGTGTTGAGAAAGTAAAAAAAGGTGAAGTGAAGTCGACCTATCTGAACGAACTTATGAAGCTTGCCGATACAATGAAGGTAGCTTCCAAATGCGGCCTGGGTCAATCAGTAGGTAATGCTTTCAGGACAATTGTAGAGAACTTCAGGGAAGAGATCATTTATTAACAATTAAAACAGTATTAAACAATGATAAGTCTGAGCATAAATAACCAGAAAGTAACGGTTCCGC
>Ga0272441_10001665_pt1 | contig 46989 bp, 40 predicted proteins | sample SSMProp6N_FD_193582 | JGI IMG/M metagenome (GOLD analysis project Ga0272441, IMG submission 193582) | Marine sediment archaeal communities from Little Sippewissett salt marsh, Falmouth, MA, United States - SSM-Prop-6N | ecosystem: Environmental > Aquatic > Marine > Wetlands > Sediment ... | reverse complement strand
TCGTTGGTTAGTTATTCTTTTGCCAAGTAAATAACTAACTGTTACGCCTTCGGCTGTAACTGTCAACTGACGTTTGGGGGCTTTTTCATAGTATCTCCTCTTGTCTTTCCTGATGGTTAAAACCGGCGATTGATCCTTCCTGAAGACATCCAAGCCCTTCGACAGTTCCGGAAAAGCAATATCCTTAATAAACACCTTTAGGGTCCTTAAAACCGTTCAATGCTTCCGATGATTCACAATAATTACCATATATCATCCGTTATTCAAAAATGCAATCGCCAAGCATTTGCTGTTCTCTTTAAAAAAGCTGTTCTGGAATTATAAATTCAAAACTGCGGCCATAATAAGTTTGCCCAAACGGGGACAAGAGAAAAGCAGGGTTGGCCTGTGGCAAGAGACCTGCGGAACAATCTCATTTTTCAAATTTTCCCTGCGTGTACCGGCAAGGTATTTGAAAATTTAAAACAAAAAAGGGGCCCAACCCATAATGGCTGAAACCCCTTATTTTACTGGTGCCTGGGACGAGAATCGAACTCGTACAGCACATGTGCCGAGGGATTTTAAGTCCCTTGCGTCTACCAATTCCGCCACCCAGGCCGCTTTTTTGCAAACAATATTTTATACAGAGTTTGCCGGGTGATGTCAAACAGGATTTTTCCTGTCCGGCTTGTTGTCTTTCGGCCCGAATACTGGTAAAGTAGTAAAAATCCAAATACTCTCAGAGGGCCGCCATGACTACAGACATCAAGCAGCGCCTGCTCACCCTGCTTCTGGAAAGATCCTTCCGCTACAGCGAAGAACCCACCTTCAAACTGGCTTCCGGGAAAATGAGCAACTACTACATCGACTGCCGGAAAACCACCTATTCCTCGGAAGGACAGTACCTGATCGGCACCGTTATCTTTGACCGGATCAAGGACCTGAACATCAACGCGGTGGGCGGGATGACCATGGGCGCGGATCCCATCTCCTGTGCCGTGGCCTTTGCCGCCCGGATCAACAACAGCTGTATCAATGCGTTTGCCATCCGCAAGGAACGAAAAGCACACGGCCTGCAGAAACAGGTGGAAGGCGCGGTCAGAGCAGGCGACCGGGTTGTTATCATCGATGATGTGATCACCACCGGCGGGTCCACCATTCAGGCCGTCGCCGCGGCGCGGCGGGAAGGCCTCGAGGTCGTCAAGGTGATGGTACTGGTGGACCGGGAAGAAGGCGGCAGAGAAGAAATCCGCAAGCATGTCCCGGAAGTCGACGCGGTCTGCACCCGCTCGGAACTGCTGGAAGCTTATAAAAAAAGTGCCTGAAGTGAGCTATAATATACGGAGCTTTTATTAAGGTGCTTGCAAGAGCCGCCACCTGGATGAATGTAAAATTTCAAAGTTCAAATTAAAAATGTCAAATGAAATCCAAAGTCCCCATGTCAAATGTACTCGCCTTTTTTTGTGCTTTGTTATTTGATATTCATTTGTCATTTGAGCTTTGGCCTTTGTAATTTATTCTATTCAGCCTTTGCCCTGTATTATTTCAAATCCTGAGTTATCACCCTGTTATACAGATCAAAAGCCAGCCACTCCCGCCGGCAGACAGGCGGTTCCGGCTCCCACATACTCTGGACATTCTCCCTGGCCTGCCACCGGTAGTAGGGAAAACGGCTGCATACCATTTGAATGGTATCGGGAACAGACACTTTTTCCAGTTCCATAAAAAACCAGGAAAGCGCCCACAAAACCTCGGAGATTGGTCCGCATTGCCAGGACAGCTCTTCCATCAGGGTTTCCCGATCCATATCACTGACCAGCGGAACCAGAATCGGCGCCGTCCTTTCCCAGGCATCGGTCGCCGAACCGGAGGCGACCACCGGCGCAAAAATATGTTTGCGGGTATTGACGGGAATCAGATTTAAGTCATTGATAATAAATTTATGGACGTCCTGAATGGTCAGCGGCAGGGTCTCTTCCCTGGAAAGCCGAATCGGGGGCAGCTCATCAAAGGGCCGGACCACAATGGCTTCTTCATCGTAGTAGGTATAAAGCTCCCTGGCCCAGGCAACCAGATTCACCCCTTTTTCAAAAGGCAGCAGCGCATCCGGCAGGGTAAATTTTTTGGTGTCTTTAAACTCCTGATATATCTTTTTAATTAACGGATCTCCCATCGCTTTCCTCCAGAAATAAGTTGTTCCGTATACGGGAACCATCTTACCACAGTTGTTTCAGGATATGAATGAATTGATAAAAATTCAAGCGAATTTAACCGGTTGACGCTTTGCACCGCTATAAATATTTTGTTTGATTCGATTATTTTTATATGATATAAAGGACATTTACGATTAATACTTATCCGTATTCAGCTGAAATCAATTTAAAAAGGATCACACATTATGGTAAATCTCACGATCGATGGGAAAAAAGTCAAGGCAGCAGAGGGAAGCACCATTCTTCAGGTCGCCCGTGAAAATAAAATAATGATCCCCACCCTTTGTTCGGCGGATGCACTCGAACCTTATGGTGCCTGCCGGGTATGTGTGGTTGAAATCAAAACCGGAAACACCTCGTCCCTTGAAACCTCCTGCACCTATCCGGTGACGGAAGGCATGGCGGTCCAGACCCGTTCGAATGCGGTGATTGAAGCCCGAAAATTCGTTCTTGAACTGCTCCTGGCCAGATGCCCCAACGTAAAAGCGATTCAGGAACTGGCCGCGGAATACGGCGTGGAAAAAGCCGGTGAACATTTAAGTGTTGAAAACGAGTACTGTATCCTGTGCGGCCTGTGCGTCAGGGCCTGTAATGAAGTGGTCAAGGCCGGTGCCATCAGTTTCTTCGGCAACGGCAAGAAAAAAGCGGTCGGCAGTCCTTTCGGCCTGGGCGCGGAAGATTGTATCGGCTGCGGCACCTGCGCTTTTGTCTGTCCCACGGGCATTATCAAGATGCGGGAGATTGACAACGCCGTGGAAAACATGCCGGCCGGCGAACTTCCCATCGGTCCGGAAAGAATCATTGAAAACTGGGACCGCAACCTGAAGATGAAAACATGCAAAGATTCCGGCAACCCTTATGCGCCGGAATTCATGCTCGAACAGTTCAAAAAAACCATGCCGCTGACACCGCAGTTTTTTGATGTTTCGCCCAGTTATCGCGAATACCCGGTTGTGGATGAAGAGCGCTGCGTGGGTTGCGGTGCCTGTCTGGATGAATGCCCGGTCGGCGCCATCCGGCTCAAGGTCAAAGAGGGCACCAAAGATGAAGTGCGGTCCAATATCATGGCCAGCCATTGCTGCGGCTGCCGGACCTGCGTTATCTATTGCGTTCGGTCCGCCATTCAGGTGCCGGCCATCGCCTCGTAATATAAAAAGAACAACACCATTGAGAGACCTGCAGAACCTGCAGGTCTTTTTTATTTTCTTCAGGTCGGACTTTTTGAAACGAATTCAGCCCGAGGGGTAAATTTCTCGAATATCGAAAAAAATGTGTGCCGAAAATTTACCGCCCGATAACCTATGGCTTTCACCACGGAATGATACCGCCGAACAAAAAAAACATTGAAGATTTTTATCTGACAGGTAATAATAAAGATCTGTCCCGGGGACGAACACGCTCCCGGAATCTTTCCGCTCGGGGATCGTCTAATGGCAGGACAGCGGGTTTTGGTCTCGCCAGTGGAGGTTCGACTCCTCCTCCCCGAGCCATTATTCGGAGCATGGATGAAAATCACCCGAAAAGAAATATTACATACCGCCGATCTTGCCTGTCTTCAGCTTCGGGAAGATGAAATTCCGGGTATCCTGTCGGACCTGAAAACAGTCCTCGCCTATTTCAATAAACTCCAGGCCCTTGACACCCAAAATATTCCGCCCTTCCGGCATCCCCGGGACGACGCCCCCCTGATGCGGAAAGACGAACCGGGAATTTCCCTGTCGCAAAAAGATGTCCTGAAAAACGCTCCGGCCGCGGAAAACCCCTTTTTTAAAGCCCCAACAGGATAAAGGCCCGACACGTGAACAAGCGTCTGCACCAGATGTCCCTCAGTGAATCACGGCAGCTTCTGGACGCGGGAAACATCCGTTGCACAGACCTGGTGGGCGCCGTTCTGAAACGGATCGAAAAAATCAATCCGGGAATAAACGCCTATATTACTGTTGATAAAGAGGCCGTTTATGATCAGGCGCAAAAAGCAGACCGGCGCATCTCCCAAAAAAAAGCCCGGCCCCTGACCGGAATCCCCCTTGCCGTCAAAGATATTCTCTGCACCAGGGGGCTGCGGACCACCTGCGCCTCACGGATGCTGGAAAATTTCATTCCCCCTTACGATGCAACCGCCATCGAAAAAATCAGGCGGCAGGACGCTGTCCTGATCGGTAAAACGAACATGGATGAATTTTCAATGGGTTCCTCGGGTGAAACCTCTTTTTTTGGCGCCACCCGCAACCCCTGGGATCCGGATCGGGTTCCCGGCGGATCCAGCAGCGGCTCCGCCGCTGCCGTAGCTGCAGATGCCTGCATGGCCGCGCTCGGAACGGACACCGGCGGATCAATCCGGCAACCGGCCGCTTTCTGCGGCATTACGGGATTTAAACCCAGTTACGGCCGAATATCACGGTTCGGTCTTGTCTCCTATGCCTCATCCCTGGACCAGATCGGAACCCTGACCAAAAACACCGAAGACGCGGCGCTCCTGCTGGACAGCCTCTGCGGGTTCGATCCCAAAGACGCCACCTCGGCAGACACAGCCGGACCGGCATTGACATCGGCCCTGGGCACTGATATCAGCGCTCTCACCGTCGGGCTGCCCGAGGAATATTTTCCGGAAAGCCTGGATCCTGAAGTAAAATCGGCGCTGGTCCGTGCCGCTGAAAAAATCGAAGGCCTGGGCGCCGGCGTCAAAAAAATTTCCCTGCCCCGTACCGGCGAGGCCGTCGCGGCATACTACATTATTGCTTCTGCCGAAGCCGGATCCAACCTGGCCCGGTACGACGGTATCAAATACGGCTATCAAAACCAGGTTTTTGACGACCTGAAGGACATGTACAGAAAGTCCCGTTCCGAAGCTTTCGGCAAAGAAGTGAAACGGAGAATTCTGCTGGGCACCCACGTTTTGTCTGCCGGCTATGATGAAAACTATTACCGGCAAGCGTCTCGCGCAAGGACCCTGATTTACAATGATTTTATCGATGCCTTCCGGCATTGCGACCTGATCCTGACCCCCACGGTACCCGCTCCGGCATTTAAAATCGGGGAAAAGGTCCACACACCGCTGAACATGTATCTTTCGGATGTGTTTACCATTCCGGCAAGCCTGGCCGGCCTGCCGGCAATCTCGATCCCCTGCGGTTTCTGCCGCCGGGGGCTGCCCATCGGCATGCAAATCATCGGCCGCCGGTTCGCGGAACAAAAAGTGATTGCCCTGGCCCACGCTTATGAAAAAAATACTTTATGGCATTTAAAAAAGACCGATCTTTAATAATAGTCTAAACAATAAAGTCCGCTGAAAAATTCCGTTTCAAAAGGATAACATGGTGCGGCAAAACAGCAAAAAAGCACGTCCCGGACTTTTTGTCCTGTTTTTTATCGCTGTCCAGCTGGTGTTCAGCCTGGATAGTGTTCATGCAGCAAACCGCCTGTATGATCTCCGCCACTGGTCCGGTCCCACCCACACCCGGATTGTCCTGGATTTGAAACATATTGCCGAATACAAGTCCTTTGTTCTCACTCATCCGTCGCGTCTGGTTCTGGATCTGAAAAATTTTGACGGTCATATTCCAAAGCAGTTTCTCAAAGTGAGTGACGGCATCGTTAAAAATGTCCGGATTGCCAAAAGAACAGCCGGTGTGATCCGTTTGGTCATCGACCTTGAGAAGACATCGGACCATAAAATTTTTCCGCTGAAAAAAAACAACCGGAAACCGCCCCGGCTGGTGATAGACATTACCCGGACGGACCTGGAAAAAACACTTCGCCGGGAACGGCAGCAGACAAAAAAGCGAAAAAAACAGGGGGATTATATTGTGGTCGTCGACCCGGGCCACGGCGGTGAGGATCCCGGCGCCGTCAACCGCAAGGGCATGCGGGAAAAGGATGTCGTGTTGAAAATCGCCAGAAATACCGTGCGCCGGCTCAACCGGCAAACAGGGATCAAGGCCTACCTGACGCGAAAGGGAGATTATTTTATCTCGCTTCAGAAACGGGTCACCATTGCCAAGGAGTACGGCGCCGACATTTTCATCAGTATTCATGCGGATTCCTGCTTTTCCACCCGGGCCTACGGCAGTTCGGTATACTGCCTCTCCTTTAAAGGCGCCTCCAGCAACACGGCACGAATGGTCGCGCGAAAGGAAAACGCCTCCGACATCATCGGCGGGGTTCCGCTGGACCACAAGAACAGCAGCCTGAATAAAGTCATCTTCGACCTGGTTCAGACCCACAGTCTGAATTCGAGCCTGGATCTCGCCCGAATCATGCTCAAGGAAATCTCCACCGTCAACCACCTGCATAAGAAAACGCCGCCCCAGGCGAATTTCGCCGTGTTGCGGGCACCGGACATTCCTTCCATTTTGATTGAAACCGATTTTATCAGCAATATTCGGCGGGCCGAACGAATGCAGACCCGATGGTTTCAGGATTCCTTTTCACGCTGTATCACCGCCGGGGTCATGAACTTTATTGCAAAGACCGGCACCAAACCCATTGAGATAAAACCGCCGCTGTTCAGAACGGTCAACGCCGGCGCCAGGGTCCACCGGGTCAGGAAAAATGAGACCCTGTCGGGAATTGCTGAAAAATACAAGGTTTCCCTGAAGGACCTGTTGCGGTTAAACCGCCTGTCTTCAAAAAATTTTCTGAAAATCGACCAGAAGCTGAAAATTCCGCAGGATCGAAAAAAACCCGAATATCATGTTGTCAAACGCGGGGAGACCCTGTCCGGCATTGCCCTCAAGTATGGCATGTCCCTGTCTGAGCTCGGAAGACTGAACCGGCTCTCCCGGTCGAGCACCCTGTATATCGGAAAAAAACTGGTCATCCATGCGCCGGCAACACCAAAACCGGAACCGTTGCCCCGTTTCCACACGGTGAAAAGGGGCGAGACCCTGTCCGGTATTGCGGTAAAATACGGGCTGTCTGTTCGCCAGTTAAAAAATATAAATGGCCTGTCTTCAAAAAATTTTCTGAAAATCGGTCAACAACTGAAAATCGACCGGACACCGGAAAAGCCCGAATATCATATCGTCAAACGCGGGGAGACCCTGTCCGGTATCGCGGCTAAATACGGCATGCCACTTTCTCGGATTCGAAAACTGAACCGGTTGTCCCGGTCTAATCTTCTCTATGCGGGGAAAAAACTGACGATTCGTTCGTCGTCACAGTCCCCCGGCACAAAACCCTTTACCGGTTTTCACACCGTGAAAAAAGGCGAGACCCTGTCCGGCATTGCCCTGAAATACAATATTACGGTCAGCCGCTTGCGGGAATTGAACGCATTGCCCATAAAAAAATCGCTCTATGCCGGCACCCGGCTAAGGGTATCCTCCTCGGCCAAACCGATTAAAAAATATCATCGGGTCAAAAAAGGCGAGACCCTGTCCGGCATTGCCCTGAAATACAGCACAACCCTGCACAGGCTCCGGCATTTGAACAACCTGTCTGCCAGCACCCCGCTGCGGGCCGGCGTAAAGCTGCGGATCCTGTGACCCGTTTCGAAATTATCAAGGTTTTTCAGCATGTAAAAGATATGCAAAAGCTCGCTTTCCGTCTTGCGCAAAGATTGACGCCGCGTTATTATCCTGCTATAAGAATAGTTCGAGACTGCCCGGGATTTACGTCGCGGTTTCAATAAATTTACTGTCTGAAGGCTGCCCCGGCAGTCAAACTTAACAAATTCAGCATCCGGATGAGGGGTCGCCTGTTTAGGTCCCCCGGAAAATCGGGCCGGCAAAAACGCGCTGAAAATTTCAAACCAACAGGCCAAGACCAATGGAACCACAGCAAAACACCCTGGCCGGAATACTTGTTCCCTCCGGCCGAATAACCGCTGAAACCCTCAACACGGTTATCAGCGAAGGCGCCCTGCAGCCGTACGATGCCTGCCAGCGTCTGATCGATATGGGGTTTATTTCCGAAGAAGACCTTTTAAAAATTCTGGGCGAATATTTCAACGCCCCGTACATCTCCTTAAAAAAACATGAAGGGAAAAATCTCTATATTGAAAATCTGTCTGAAAATTTCATGCGGAGTGGTAAATTCATCCCCCTGGAACTGAAAGAAAACACCCTGCGCATTGCCGTCAACAACCCGTTTGACGATGCCATGCTCGAGGCGATCCGCATGTCCACCGGACATGAGCTGGAGGTCTGTCTGGCCAAGGCGGAAGAAATTGCCGACGCCATCAGCACGGACTCTTCCTCTATGGACCGGATCATTGAAGGATACGATGAAGGCGAAATCACCTCGGATGAAGAGGGGGATATCGACCATTTGAAAGACCTGGCCTCGGAGGCCCCGGTCATTCGGCTGGTAAACCTGATTATCTCGCGGGCCATCGAACTGCAGGCCAGTGATATCCATTTCGAACCTTTTGAAGACAGTTTCCATATCCGTTACCGGATTGACGGCGTGCTGCATGACATGGAATCTCCGCCCAAAAACCTGCAGGCAGCGGTCATCTCCCGAATCAAGATCATGTCCAAATTGAATATTGCCGAACGGCGGCTGCCCCAGGACGGCAGAATAAAACTTCGGGTGATGGGAAAAGAAATCGACTTCCGGGTTTCTTCCCTGCCCACCCTGTTCGGGGAAAGCGTTGTCATGCGTATTCTGGACAGTGAAAGCATTACCTTTGATCTTGATCATCTGGGTTTCCCGACAACCCATTTGAAAAGCTTCGAAAGTTTGATCGCCCGGCCCCATGGAATTATCCTGGTCACCGGTCCCACCGGCAGCGGAAAAACCACCACCCTGTACAGCGCCCTGAACAAGATCAACTCGCCGGACAAAAAAATCATTACCGTCGAAGATCCCATCGAGTACCAGCTGCACGGCATCAATCAGATCCAGGTCAAATCATCTATCGGCCTGACCTTTGCCAGCAGTCTGCGGTCCATCCTGCGGCAGGACCCGGATGTCATCATGATTGGTGAAATCAGGGATGCGGAAACCGCTGAAATCGCCATTCATGCCGCCCTGACCGGCCACCTGGTTTTCAGCACCCTGCACACCAATGATGCCGCCGGGGCCATCACCCGCCTGATGGAAATGGGCATGGAAAATTATCTGGTCTCCTCAAGTCTTCTGGGAATTCTCGCTCAGCGACTGGTCAGAACGGTCTGCCCGAAATGCGCGCAAAAGTACATTCCGGACCGGGAGACCCTTCTTGAGATGGAGCTCGAGCCCGGCGAAGCCGACAGGCTTGAGCTGATCCGGGGAGCCGGCTGTGAATACTGCGCCAATACCGGGTTCCGTGGCCGTTCCGGTATTTATGAAATGATGATGATCAATGATGAGATCCGAAAGCTTATCATCGCCAATACCGACAGCAAAACCATTAAAGACCGTGCCCGGTCTCTCGGCATGCAGACCCTGAGAGAATGCGGCTGGGACAAGGTCAGACAAAACCGGACCACTATCTCCGAAGTGATCCGGGTAACCCAGGTAGAATAGCATGACCGAATATATCTACAAAGCCAGTGACCGGACCGGAAAGGTGGTTGAGGGAAGTCTCGATTCCGAAGATGAAAATTCAGTCATTAAAAAACTCCGGGGCATGGGATACATTCCCATCCGTATCACCGCCGCCTCCGGCACCCAGGCCCTGTCCCGTTATTTAAATCTGAGCTTTGCCCTGTCGTCCCCTTTCAGCAAGGTTCCCGAAAAAAATCTTTTATCCTTCACCCAGGAACTGTCGACCCTGGTAAAGGCCGGCCTGCCCCTCGACCGGAGCCTGATGATCGCCATCGAGGTAACCGACCACGAATATTTGAAAGAGACGGCCCAGGCCCTGCTGAAAGACGTGCGCGGCGGAAAATCCTTTTCGGAAGCGCTGGCCAAGCATTCCCGCGTTTTCAACCGTCTTTATGTAAATATGATCAAAGCGGGTGAAGCCGGCGGTGTGCTGGATATCGTCCTTGAACGCCTGGTTGATTTTCTGGAACGGTCCCGGGAGTTGAAAAGTATTATCGTCAATGCCATCATTTATCCGGCCCTGTTGGTTGTCGTCATGGGAAGTGCGGTGGCTTTTCTGCTCACCTTTGTGGTACCCAGATTTGTCGGGGTCTTCGAATCGACCGGACAGGAGTTGCCCCTGGCCACCCAAATGCTGCTGATCTTCAGCAACGGCATCAAAAACTTTTGGTGGTTGATCGCCGCGGCCGGTTTCGGTCTGTACGCATGGTTCCGCAACTACACCAAAAACGAACAGGGGCGGATGAACTGGGACGGATTCAAGCTGAAAATCGGACCCGTCCGCGACCTGATTTTGAAAATAGAAGTGGCGCGCATGTCCAGAACGCTCGGCACCCTGATCAACAGCGGTGTCCCGCTGCTTCAGGCGCTGGGAATTGTTCGGGAAATCATTGGAAATGTTGTGGTGGCCAATTCCCTTTCAACCATCCAGAAAGCGGTCAAAGAGGGGAAAGGCGTATCGACGCCCATGAAAAACACCGAACTGTTTCCTTCTCTGGCCACGCATATGATCCGGGTCGGTGAAGAAACCGGCAACATGGAGGATATGCTCTTAAAGGTCGCCGACACCTATGACAAGGAAGTTCAAAATTCGGTGAAGCGGTTCATCTCCCTGCTGGAACCGATTCTGATCTGCGGGATGGCCCTCATCGTGACCGGTATCATTGTTCCCATCCTGCTGGCCATCGTGAGCATAAACGATATATCTTTTTGATAAGGAGACGCTATGAAAAAACCATCACAAGAAAGAAGAAACACCGAAAAGGGATTCACCCTGATCGAGCTGACCATTGTCATAATTATCCTCGGTCTGATGGCCGCGCTGGTGGCGCCCCGAATGTTCGGCAAAGTAGATCAGGCCCAGCAGAATACCACCCAGGCACAGATATCCCTGCTGTCAACGGCCTGCGATACCTTCCGCCTGGACATGGGAAGATTTCCTGAGAACTTAAATGAACTGGTAAACAAAGTCGACGATAAAAAATGGCAGGGCCCCTATTTGCCCAAAGCCGTTCCCAAAGATCCCTGGGACAACCCCTATGAATACCGGTGCCCGGGGGAAGACGGCAGAGACTACGACATAATTTCATACGGTGCCGACGGGACATCGGGCGGAGAAGGGCTGAATGCCGACATCTGCAGCTGGAAAGCGCTGGGCAGCGAAGACGAGGAATGATCCACTGATGACAGACCGCCCTTTTATGAAATCGCGCGGCTTTACATTGGTCGAACTTTCCGTTGTTCTCCTGGTCGCCAGCATCATCATGGCCCTGACCGGACCGGCAATCATTAAAAATTTCGGCATTCTCTCTCTGAAAACAGCCGCTAAAAAAACCGGTGGCGCGCTCAGATATTCGCGAAGCCAGGCCGTCAGCACCGGCACGGCGTACAACGTCGTTTTTGACACAAAAAACAGCACCATTACGGTTGCCCAGGTCCTTCCGCCCCGGGTGATCAACGCCGAACCCGGCATCAGAGATAGCGGTGACCCTGAACAGGAACCCGACAGCGACCCCTCCCGGCCGGCCCGCAAACGGGAAATCAAGACCTATTCCCTGCCGGACGGCGTTCGGTTTGCACAGATCATAATCGCCGGCATCGACAGCACCGACCAGAATGACGGCGGTCTCTATCAGACGGTATTCTTTCCCGGTGGTGGTTCCCGGGGCGGTGAAATCATTCTGGCCGACGAAAAGGACCGAATGTACCGTGTTACCGTAAACCGCATTACAGGAGTTGTCATCGTTGCAGAAAAAGATGAGGATTAGACCGGAAGCAGGGTTTACCCTGCTGGAAGTCCTGCTTGCCGTGGTCATTCTGGGCGTTTCCCTGATCACCATTCTTCTCCAGTTCCAGACCGGGCTGTATGCCGGCAGCCGTTCCCGGGAACAGACCCGGGCAGTGATTTATGCAAAACAGAAACTGGAAGAATTAAAGGTTATACAGGACCTCTCGGAATCCACCGAATTCGGCAGCTTTGATGACGGCTATCAGTGGAAAACCGATGTCCTTTTATATGAATATGAAGATCCGGACAACACCGGATCCTATGAAAACCTGAAACACGAAACGTATCAGCTGCGCGCGACCGTCACCTGGACAGTCGGAGAAAACGAACGCCGGGTGGCCATGACGACCCTGAGAACGGTCCGGAAAAAAGAGTGGTCCAATTAAGCAGGTTCCCGATATATGAAGAAAAACGGTTTTATCCATAACCCTGAAAACCGCCCGGGGCGTGTCCGCTCCCGGAAAGGCTTCACCCTGATCGAAATGATACTGGCGGTCAGCATTTTGGCCATGGTGGTGACCACCGTGTTCACCTCTTTACGAATCGGGATCAATGCCTGGGAAAAGGGAGAGAAAAACATCGATTTTTTACAGGCGCAGAGATCGGTCCATACGCTTTTGTTCCGAGAGATCAATTCAGCGGTACCTTATCGTCTTCCGGTCGGAGAACTGGATCAGCACCTGAAGTATAATTCATTTTTCGGAGAATCCGACACGATCAAATTCGTTTCTTATATCAGCTCCACCCGGACTGAAAAAGGCCTGACCCTGCTGGAATTCTGGGTGGATGAAGAGACCGGTTTAATGGTCGGAGAGCACAAAGCCCTGATGTCAAGTCATGCGGAACTCGATGACATCGACTTGCGGGATGAGGAAAGGGCGGTTTGCCTCTGCAGCCGAATCAGTGAAATGACCCTGCGCTATTTTGACCGGGAAAATCCCGATGAAGAAGGCGAATGGCTGGACCGCTGGGACCCGAAAAACATGGAAAAGCGGCTGCCCCTTTTCGTTGAAATCGTGCTGACCTACACCGATGAAACGGAGGATGAATTTGAAGAAACGATGATTGTGCCGGTCATTGCCTCTTCATAATACAGATTTCCAAGGAACCTGGACTGAAAAATGAAATCCGTATCCAACAATGAACACGGAATCGCGCTGCTGCTGGTATTGTGGGTAATTACCCTTTTCGCCATTATCTGCACCGAATTTTCCTGGACCATGCGTACCGAAAGCATCATTGCCCGAAATTTCAGGGACGGTGAACAGGCCTACTATGCGGCGGAATCCGGCATTCATCGCGCGATTATCGAAATGGAAAGATCGTCAAAACTCCGCAAAAGCAGCGCTGCGCCGGAAGATGCGGAAGAAACGGAAGATCTCTACTGGGAACCGGGGGCTCCGCCCTACCGGTTCAGCTTTGACGGCGGAGACTGTGAGGTCCGGATCGAGGATGAAGGCAACAAGATCGGACTGCACGCTTATTTGAAAAAGGCGAAATCAAACCCGACGCTTTTAAAAAGTCTGATTGAAAACAAGATCGGCCTGGAAGGGGAGGACCGGGATATACTGGCCGACTCGCTGATCGACTGGTATGACAAGGACAGCAATATCACCGGTGTCCACGGCGCGGAAAACGACTACTATCAGTCGCTGGACCCTCCTTACAGCTGCAGAAACGGTTATATATCGGTGATTGAAGAACTTTTGCTGGTCAGGGGCGTCACGGAAAAAGCATACTACGGCGCCAGCGCCATGCGTCCCAACACCAAGGTCCTGCTGACGGAAGCGGAGCTCGCGGCCATGACGGCCGAACACGCCGACGACTTTCCCGGCCAGGAAAACATGGAGACCGAAGCATATAGCGAGGACGGCGACCAGACAAATCTCGGCCTTTGCAATATTTTTTCCACCTTTTCGCTTTCGACAAGTTTCAGGCCCAACATCAATACCGCCTCCTTTGAACAGCTCCTGCTGCTTGAGGGCATGACCCCGGAGACGGCCCGCGAAATTATCGCGGAGCGAAAAATCCGCCTTTTTCAAAGCAAAACGGACCGGCTGCCCCAGTTTGAAAATTACGGGGCCTGGCAAAACAGCATTCAGGTGAAGGGTACCGGCACGACCAAGTATTACAAAATCATTGCCACGGGATTTTCCCGCGACCGGCAGATCTCAAAAACGATTTCCTGTAATTATGCGGCAGACAAAAAAAATGTGGTGATTACCAACTGGAAAATTCTGAACTAAAATTGTTTGATATTATATGCATTTACCAGTACAATTGGAAAAATTTTGAAACCGGCATAAAACCGCGGCCTTACAGCAGATCGCGGAAAAAAAATCGGGACTGACATGCGAAGTATTGGAATTGTCTTTAAAAAAGAAGAAATGGCCATCGTTGCCCTCAGGGACGGTCTGAACAATATTTACCTGGAGGGATACAATATCCTGCCGTTTATGGATTTGAAAGGCAGGGAAAAAGAGGATGCCATTTTAAAAACGCTGGACCGGTTTTTAAAAAACCACAAAGGCGCCCGGGACAACATCTTCATCGCCCTGCCCCGGGATACCGCACTCATTCAGACCATCAGCCTGCCCATGGCGGTCGAGGAAAACCTGAGAAAATCCCTGGAATATGAGATGGATCATCACATCCCGTTTTCGCCGGAAGAAATCTATTTCGACTATTATATTCTCCGGCGGATACCCGAAAGCGGACGGCTTTACCTGATGCTGATCACCATCAAAAAGGAGCTTGTTGACAGTTATATCCAGCTGTTTAAAAGAGCCAAAATAAAACTGAGAAGCATTGAGCTCACCTCAACAGCACTTTTCAATGTCTTTCAGGACCGGCTCACGCCTGATGAAAAAATGATCGATCTCTCCTGGCTGAAAAACAGCAGGGTCCTGGAAAAACGGTATTTAAAAAATCTGGTCAAAAGATATCCAAAAATCGCCGAATTCTTCAAAACAGAAGAAGCACCCCGGCCGGCGCCCGGCATCAGCCTTCTGGTGGAACATTTGGAAAAAGACAGATATGAAATAAATCTGGTGGATGAAGGTGTTTTCTATTACTCGAAGCCGCTGAACCTTCCGGAGGGACCGTCCGAAACCCATTTCAGCCAAATTTATGAAAACGGGCTGAAATCCCTGATTCACCTGCCGGTTGCAAAAAACCGGGAAAAAGAGACCCGCTTCTTTCTTTCCGGCCGGGAGATGGAAAAAGAGTATATCGAACATGCCCCGGAAAACATAAAAACCGGTTTTTCCATCATGAACAGTTTCCGGGTCCGTCCGGACAAAAACAAAAAAAGAGCGGCTGCAGCAATGCTGCCCATTTTGTCCGTACCGATCGGCCTGGCCCTGAAGGGATTGAAAAAAACCGCCATCGACATCAATTTCCTGCCGCCGAACCGGCGGCTGAAGAAAAAAAGAAGCAAGAAAAAAATGGTTGCGGCAGCCATACCGCTCCTGCTCCTGCTGTTAACCGGATACCTGATTTCCAACAGCATCAACAACATCAATCTCAAGGAAAAAATGCTGGACAGTAAGTTGCAGGAACTCAAGCAAAAAGCCATTGACGTGGAAAAACTTCGCGACAGTGCCGAACGAATAGAACAGGCCTCCGGCGCCATTGCAAAAGTAAAGGCCGACGATCCCAGCAAATTGCAATTTCTCGAAGAGCTGACCCTGATTATTCCCATGGATGGCTGGCTCTCCAATTTTTCCTTTAAGGCCTCCGGCCGGAAAATAAACCTTTCCGGATATGCGGTTTCCGCATCCAAACTGATCCCCATACTGGAAGAGTCCAAACTGTTTGAAAATGTCAAGTTTACGTCACCGATTACCACCGACAGAAGAACCCAGAAAGAAAGATTCCGAATTGAAATGACCGTCAGCACCGCTAAGGACAAAAAATGAACCGCGGTCCGTTCACCGTGAAAGGGCCGGGCCGAACCCATAAAATAACAATTTGCTTTCAATCACAGGGGCGCGTTCCCCGAAGGAAACAATGAAAACACCGTCGCAGAATAAAAAAGCACTGGTTGCACTGGCCGCAGCCATTACTCTTTTCGTACTTTTCAAGTTTCTGCTTTTTCCCATGCTGGATAAAATCGGCAAAAAGAAAGCCGATATCCGGTTCAAGCAGCAGGCCATCGAGAGATATGTCAAGGCCATCGAACAGCAGGATAAACTGAAAGCCCGGTTGCGGAAACTGAAAAAGGAGAACCGCAAAACCACCGGCAGTTTTCTAAAGGGTGAAACCTCGTCTCTGGCGGCGGCGGATCTTCAGAAAATCATCGACAGCATTGCCGAAGAAAACAAGGTTGACATAAAAAGCGTTAAGGTGATGGATTCCTCTCAGGAACAGGGGCTGACCGCCATACCGGTCCAGATCATGTTTACCGCCGATTTGACCATGCTTGAAAACCTGATCCGCAGCATCGAGTCTCACCAAAAGCTCTTGACAATTCCGGAGCTAAAAATTAGGGTAAGAAACAGAAGAAAACCCGCGGGGATATCCGTAACCATGAAAATATCGGGGTATGTCCAAAGAGATGAAACTGAAGAATAATATTCAAAAAAGTGTGAAAAAATGAAAAAGCAATTAATCGCAGCTGTATTACTGATATTCACCTTTACAGCAGGATGTACGGTCTCCCATAAAATCAGGGCAGAGAAAAACCCGGTCGAACCGGCTGTCATTCAACAAAATGAAGAAACGGCTCCCCCCGCAGTTTCAGAACAGAAAGGACCGGAAACGGTACCGCAACCTGCCGTTCCGCCGGAAAAAACAAAGCCCGCTGCCGATGCCAAAACCATATCCGTTGAAAAGATATCGGCCCCACCAAGGGAAACCGCTGCCGTTCTGCAAACGGCATCGGCCGAAAGCCGCGATGACGACAGCCAGAAAATCGCATTAAACTTTGACGATGCAGACATTTACGAAGTCATCAATTCCCTGTCCGACATTCTCGGCATCAACTATATTATTGATCCGGCCGTCAAGGGAAAGGTCAACATCCATACCAGCGGAGAAATATCCCGGGACCAGCTGCTGCCGGTCCTCGAGACCATTTTTGATATGAACAACATTTCCATGGTCAAATCCGGAAACATCTACAAAATTGTTCCGGTCAAAAATGCCGCGGGGGAAATTGTCGATATTCAGAAAGGTCGCAGCGTGGATCTCCAGTCTTATGACCGCACGGTCGTTCAGGTCATTCCCCTGCAGTATGTCGCTTCAACCGAAATCGTAAAAATCGCCAAGCCCTTTATCAGCAAAGGCGGTGATATCGTTGATTACCAGCCGGGAAACATTCTCATCATTGTCGACACGGCCGCCACGGTCAAAAAAATCATCGGGCTGATCAATCTTGTGGATATCGACTCTTTTGAACACACCGGCATTCACTTTTTCAAGATACAGAATGCGCAGGTCAAGGAACTTGCCTCGGAACTGGAAACCGTATTCACCTCCTTCGGTATTGCAAAAACGACCGACAAGGGCATCGGTCTGAAATTCATTCCCATTGAACGGGTCGGCTGTATCCTGGCCGTCAGCGCCATTCCCGGAATTTTCAAACAGGTCGATCACTGGATCAAGATTCTGGATGTGGTGGACCAGGGCGCCGAGGAACAGGTTTTCATCTATTTTGTCGAAAACGGCAAGGCCGAAGAGATCTCCGATGTGCTGATGAAGATATACGGCGACCACAGCACTAAGAAGTCCAGCCGGACCTCAACTCCGCGAACCCGCCGGTCCGCTTCCCAAAAAACACCGGCCGCCAAAACGGATGCCGCGACTTTTATCCAGGGAGAGATCAAGATCGTCACGGATGAAACCACAAACTCGATTATCGTCCGCAGCACACCCCATGATTACAACATCATCAAAAAGACCATCAAAAAACTGGACATGATTCCGAAACAGGTGCTGATTGAGGTCTTGATCGCCGAAGTCACTCTGGGAGACAAGACAAAGTTCGGCGTGGAATGGGCGCTGCGGGGAGATTCGGCCAGCATCGGCGGATATAAAGGTCAGGACAAAACCGGGATTGGCCTCGAACTGGGCGGCCTGGGCACATCCCTTTCTTCCGATGTTGCCAGCGGGTTCTCCTATCTTTTCGATTCCAACCGGCTGCAGGCCTTTTTGCTGGCCCAGGCCGATGACAACAGGCTCAACATTCTATCCTCCCCCCATATTTTGGCCGCAGACAACAAGGAGGCCCGAATCGAGGTGGGAGAAGAAGTACCGATCGTCACCAGTGAATATGTTCCCATGGAACAGGAAACCAACACCACGACTTCCCGCTCCATCGAATACCGTAACACCGGCGTCATTTTAACCGTCACCCCGAGAATCAACGACAAAGGTCTGGTGGCCATGGATATCACCCAGGAGGTCAGCGAGGCCGCGGAGGTTTCCGAAGGCGGCATCCAGTCTCCGGTCATCAGCAACCGCAAGGCCGAGACCTCCCTGGTGGTACAGAACGGTCAGACCATCATTATCGGCGGCCTGATTAAAAATCAGAATGAAAACAGCGTGTTCGGTGTTCCGATCCTTTCCAAGATCCCCGGCATCCGGCTACTTTTCAGCCGGTCCACCAAGAGCGGGACCAAAACCGAACTGATCATTCTGATTACGCCCCATGTTATTGAAAACCTGGATGAGGCCAACATGGTTACCGAAGAGATTCGGGAAAAAATGGACAGCATCAAAAGATTGATCGAAAAGGGCGGCGAGAACTGGAAAAAATATTAGATATCAATTAAAAAGGCACGGCTGAAACCTACAGCCGCCGGCCGGTTTTTCCGCTGAAGCCGTCTTTGCACCGGACAGCAATCCACGGCGAGAACCATTCTCCTCCTTTGCTGGCGAATGTAAATTTGTTTGACCTTTTTAATTTGGATTTTGAAATGTCATATACTTCCGTTTACAGCGCGCAACCGTGAGCCCAGCCCTCCCGAGGCTATCGTCAAACAAAAAATGCTCTAAAAGCGGTACCCCACCGTCAGATACACCGAGCTTCCCCGGCCTTCCATGACGCCGAAAACACCGCGGGTATGGTAGCGCTCGTCCATAATGTTCCTGATCTGCAGCGCCAGCGCCAGCCCGCGAACCGGATAGTCCTCCACATACAGGTTGGCATCCAGAATAAAATAGGAGGACAGGTCCGTGCGGCTGGGGGAAAGCATGGCCCCGCCCCTGGTCAGTTTTCGGGTATCCACATAGTTGGCTTCCAGGTTCAGCCGGCAATGTTTCATAAACCGTAAATCCACGCCCAGGTTCATGATATTGTCCGGTGCCACATTCAGGAAACTTTCCAGCGTGCTTTCGATGGTTTCATTGGGGTCATTCTCGCTGGGCACCGACTGCGTCGACAGCGAACCACTCTGCCGGTCTCCGAACAGGTGGGAATAGTTTGCATAAATTCTGAATGGCCGGCACGGCCGATAGGACAGGGAAAACTCGACACCCTTGATGTGGTTGCTGCTTCGGTTCCCCACCTCGCCGGAGGCATCTCTTTCAATGATGTCCTCCAGCTCATTATAGAAATAATTTACTTCCGCGCTGAAAATATTTTTGTAGTGAAATCCCAGCACCGCCTCATAGCTGTCAATCTGCTCTGGATCCAGGCCACTGGGTTTTTCCATCAGCACCACCAGACTGGGCGTCCTGAAAGCGCGGCCGTAAAGCAGTTTCAAATTAAAGTATTTTCCGAAAATATAATTGATGCCGGCCCGGGGGCTGGTAAAGTCTTCATAATCACTGTGATTGTCGTAACGAATGCCGAAGGTTGTTTCCAGGTTTTCCGAGATCTTCCACTTGTCCTGAAAGTAGACGGAAAAAACATCCGTATCGTAACTCGGAAAATAGTCATACCGGATATCACCGTTTTTCAGTTTTATCGCACTGCCGTCATTATAGCGAAAAGAAGATCCGATGGTAATGAAATTCGTGCCGAAAAACACCCGGTCAAACTTCAGATCACCACCGGTCTGCCTGTTTTTCTGCTCATAGCGGGAAGGATCATAATTATCCAGGCTGTCAAAGTACTGATACCACAGCCGGGCGGAAACATCGATGCTGCCGAACGTATCGTTATAACCGGCCTGCACAAAGGAAAAAGCCTTTTGCTCATACCCCTCTCGCAGGTGATCCCTGATCGTATAATAATCCCGGTACCTGGAAAAACGGCCGGAAACTTCGAATTTTTTCCCGTAGCTGATCTTGCCGTACAGTTCCCTGTGATAATCATCATTGCGCTTGCGCTGGGTGGGAAGATCCCGTTCAAAATCTTCCGTTTTGGAAAATGTTCCGGAAACAAAAATATCCCAGCCGGCTTTTTCCGTTCCCGCCTGAAAGGTGGCGCTGCGGGTATCATAGGATCCCGTCTCCACCTTCACCCGGACCCCCTGCAGGTCTTTGCCTTTTCGGGTCACCAGGTTGATGATTCCCGAAAAGGCATCCGCGCCCCACAGGGCGGACCCGGGCCCCCGAATAATCTCGATCTTTTCCAGCGTGTCCAGCGACAGGTCGGCGCCCCGGGGATAATCAATGGTCGACGCGTCACTTGAAAAAGGGACCCCGTCCATCATCACCAGGAAAGAGTCCGGAATTCCCCGCAGATAAATTCTTTCTTTCAGTTCATTTCGGTCTACAAAAAACCCGGGGACACTCCGCAGGGCTTCCGCCAGCGTCCGGTACCGCTTCAAGTCTTCGGTTTTGATAACCGTCACGGCCGCCGGTGCCCGCCGGATGGGCTCCTCTTTGCGGGAAGCGATGGATACCGTATAAAGATCCTCTCCCAGGAACATCAGTTCCGTATCTTTAAACATCGTTCGGTTATCCATCTGGGAAAAAGCCGGCAACGGTCCCCCCGCAAGCAGGAGCCCTGCAGCCACCAGGCTGCCCAAAAACTGTTTTATTGTTTTCATCATGCGCCTTCATCCTTTAATCTTTTCACAAGTATGCGGAACTTTCCACGGGTCAGGCCCAACAGCCTGGCCGCCTCCGTCTGGTTGTTACCGCTTATCTCAAGCGCCTGGCGGGCCAGATCCAGTTCCATATCCTCAAGGCTTATCCCTTCCTCGGACAACCTGAACCCATCCCCGGCACCCTCTTCACTTTTGAGATCCAGAAAACCGAACTGTTCCGGTCCGATCGTGCCGCCCTCGGAAAGAATCACCGCCCGTTCGATGGCATTTTCCAGCTCCCGGATATTGCCCGGCCACGAAAACCGGACAAGGGTCCGCTGGGCTTCTTTGGAAATTTTCACGTTCTGCAAGCCCATGGATTCAGCACAGCGGCCGAGAAAATGTTCCGCCAGCGGCAGGATATCCTTCTTCCGCTCCCGCAGCGGCGGCAAATGCAGGGGAAAAACATTGATCCGGTAATACAGGTCTTCCCGAAAATCACCCGCATCCGTAAGATTTTTCAGATCCTTGTTGGTGGCACAAATCACCCGGACATCGGACTTGATCATTTCCGTGCCACCGACCCGTTCGAACTCCTTTTCCTGAAGAAACCGGAGAAGCTTGGCCTGGGTATCGGGCGGCAGATCGCCAATCTCATCCAGGAAAACCGTTCCCTTGTGCGCCACCTCAAATTTTCCAAGCTTAATTCTGTCCGCACCGGTAAAAGCACCCTTTTCATGGCCGAACAGTTCGCTTTCCACCAGGTTCGGTGATATCGCCGCACAGTTGATGGCAACGAATTTGTTGGACCCCCGGTCACTGTTAAAATGAATTGCCCTTGAAATAAGCTCCTTGCCGGTACCGCTTTCACCCAGAACCAGAACAGTGGTGTTCGGACTTCGGGAAACCATGGAAGACTGTTTCAGGATCTGAAGCATCTCCTGGGACTCGGCAACGATATTACTGAAATCGAAAGCCTCCGACAGTTCTTCGCGAAGGACTTTTTTTACATCCACAAGCTCGGAATAGCGCATGGACCGTTCAACCGTCATCAGCAGCTTATCTTCTTCAAACGGTTTGGTAATATAATCAAACGCCCCTTCCCGAACCGCCTCCACGGCCGATTCAATCGAACCGAATGCGGTCAAAACCACCACGGGATAGTCGGGGTCGATTTTCTTGATTTCCCGCAGCAGGGTCATGCCGTCCATCACCGGCATTTTAATATCTGTAATCACCAACGCGTAATTGTTTGTCTTGAGGCGTTTCAGCGCGGCCTCTCCGTTTTCCGCTTCATCCGTCCGGTACCCTTTTTGCTCCAGAATAATCTGGAGAATATGCCTGATTTTTTTTTCATCGTCGACGACAAGTATTTTTTTCATAAACCTTCCTTTTCTTTTTCAACAACCTCCGGCAGATGATTGCACCGGACCAGCCCTCAGACCGGCAGTGTAATTTCAAACGTGGTTCCGCCACTCTCACGGTCGGACACGGTGATATGGCCCTGATGGTTTTCAACATGTTTTTTCACAATGGACAGTCCCAGTCCGGTTCCCTGGGCTTTCGTGGTCATAAACGGTTCGAAAATTTTTTCTTTCAAGTCATCCGGAATTTTCGCACCGGTATTGCTGACCCGGATCCTGACAACGGTGTCCCCCTTTTCCGTCTCGAGAAAAACGGTCCCCTTTTTATCAATGGACTGCACCGCGTTGTTGACCAGGTTCAACAGGACCTGGTAAATCTGCTCCTCATCAATATCGATCTTCGGAAGGTTTCCCGGATCTGCCTTGATGGTAATGCATTTGTCAATTTCCGCCGGGACGGTAAAGTGCTCGGCCAGCCTTTTGACCAGGCGGTTAATATCGGCAGGGGACTTGTTCGGCGGCGTCGGTTTGGCAAAAGAGAGAAAATCGTTGATCAGCTTGTTCAACCGAAGGACCTCGTCCTGGATATAACGGATCATGGTCGTTTTCAGCGCCGCCTCGGTGGAGGGCTTGTCCAGGATATCCACCGACCCCTTGATAATTCCCAAAGGATTCTTCAATTCATGGGCAATGATCATTGAAAAATTTCCCACCTCAGCCAGTTTTTCCTTCTGCACCAGCGCCTTATACGTGTTTTCAAGCTCCTCTTTTTTCGCCACCAGGGAGGCGGCCATCATATTAAACGATTCTGTAAGCCGCCCCACCTCATCGGTACGCACATTCTCCAGCCGTTCCTCCCAGTTTCCCCGGGCAATGGAATAGGTTGCCCCGGCCAGTCGCTGCAGCGGCAGAATCAGCGTCCGCGAAAAATAAAGGCCGGCCATGCCGCCGATGATTGCCGCCATGGTGGCCGCAATAAATATCCACCACCGCAGACGGTTCAGTTTTTTGATGATTCCCTTCCGGGAAAAAACCACCGAAATACTGCCGATCAGCTGATTTTCAGTCTGACGGCTTTTTTCGCCTTCTTCAAAAAACAGCGGCATCTGCTGACTGGAATCTCTTTTATCCTCCAGGGTAAAATAAACCGGAACGACAATTTTTTCCTCCTGCCAGGGGAACAGTTTCTGATCTTTTCCCATTTCCACAAAAACCGTTCCGGTCTGATCCTTGATTTGGACACTTTGAACATCTTTCTCCTGCAGCAGGTTGTACGCCAGAGACTCCAGCGATTCATTATTCTCAATCAGGAGCGGCATCTCGATGTTCAGGGCCAGGTTTTTCACCAGCGATTCGGCCCGGGTCTTGAACTCATGAACCAGGGCTTTTTTGGACTGATAAATAAACACCACACTGAATACCAGCGAAATAAAAACCACGATAAACACCGTGTAGCAGATAAATTTTACATTCAGACCCCACTTCATTACCGGACCACCTTCTCTGCCTGATCAATAATTTCCTGTGATATTCGAATACCGAGTTTTTTTGCCGTTTTAAGGTCAACACTCACACCGATTTTTTTCGGCGGGACTACCAGGTTGTTATCCATCGGTTCTCCATTCATCATCCTTTTGGACATCTCCCCGGCCTGCAGACCAATTTCCCGGTAATTAATGAGAAAAGACAGCAGGGCGCCGTTTCTGGCGAACCAGCTGTTATAGCCGATGACCGGAATTTTACGCTTTAAAGAGGCCTCGATAATGTATCCGATAATTTTTTCCGACCGGAGCTGTGCGTCGGGAATAATCAGGAGAACATCCGTGGAAAAACGGTTCGAATTGATAACCCGGGAAATATCCTTTCTGGAACGGATGGGAAACGGAACGATTTCCATGGCAAGGCTTTCGGCGGCCCGCACAAATCCGTCCACGACCGCCTGATTGGATACCGGATCATAAAACATTCCCACCCGCTTTTTGTTTTTAAAGGCCGCTTTTATCTTGCGCAACTGAAACTTCGGCGACGGCATATTCAGGCTGACCCCCGGGAAAGGGTTCTCCCCCAGGATTTTTCCGGGATTTCGGACCATACAAAAAACACGAAAACAGGACAGATCTGTGTCCCTGGAAACCACATAAGCGGCCTGGGGACCCACCGCAATTATCAGCCGGGCTTTTTCTTTTCGAATCTTTTTTAATAGCTTAACCCCTTGTTCAAGGTTTCCTTTCATGTTGAGAACAGCAACCGTTTTTTCCGCAAGTGCTGTTTCCAGCCCTTCTACACAGCTTTCATAAGGAATGATGTCACTGGACAGCAGAATGAAAACATCGGCGGCAAAGGCTTTCCCCGAATTTAGAAAAAAAACGATTAATACAAAATATAATAATTTATATATATAATGCATTATATATTAAAATTATAGCTAATATTTATTTTCATTCAATCAGGATCAAATACCGAAACCTGAAAAGCTTTTTTGCAAGCAGCAAACCGGGGTGGGCAAAGCCCGGCCCCACGGCTGTCGTGTCCGGAAAGTCAAAACGGTTTTACGAAACAACGCATAGAAAAACAGTCAGTTAACCCATAAAAAAAAATACCGGGGTGGCTAATACTAGCCAATACAATTAACGCCCTTGGCTAGTAAGAACCATAAAAAAAATGCCCCGCAAAAAAAAAAGTGGCCCGGTTGTTTTTAAACCCTTCAGGAAATCTTAAATGTTTGATTTTTCTTTCTTTATATTTTTTTTCGTTTGCCCGGCAAAATATCGAGAAATGGTATGTTCCTTGCCAATATGTTTATCGTTAAAATAATAATCTAATTTGTATTCGCATTATAAACAATTATCGTTATCAATCCACAACTTTTTTTGCCCTAAAAATTAAATGACGGCACATTACGCAGACAGATACAAATACAAATCAAAAAAAGAAAAAAGACGGGTGGTCATTACCGGCGTGGGTGCCGTGACCCCCTTGGGCAATGACATCGAATCCAGTTGGAAAAATCTGATCTGCGGAAAATCCGGCATCGCCCCGATCACCCTTTTTGACGCTTCTCATTATCCGGTCAAGATAGCGGCTGAAGTAAAAAACTTTGATCCGGGCACAGCCGTTCCGGACGAATTCAAACCTTTTATCGGCCGAAGCACCGGCTTCTGTCTCAAAGCGGCGGAAGAGGCTGTCAAAAATGCCGGTTTGAATCTTGACCTGATCGACACCTCTCAAATCGGTATCTCCATCGGAACGGACGAGGAAAGTGCAAGTTTTTCCATGTTTGAAAAAATGTTTGAAAACCCGGATATTCTGGAAATGATGGTGGCCAGAAAATCGGCGGCTCACGGCCGTTATCCGCTGCCCCATTTAAACCGCTCAAAACCCCTCGGTAAAATATGGCCATTCCGAAGAAACGCATCCACTGCCGCCAGCATGTTGTCTATTATTCAGAATATCAACGGTCCGGTCAGCACATCGTCCAGTGCCTGCGCCTCTTCCGCACAGGCCATCGGCCGGGCGACCCGAATGATTCAGGACCGAGATGCCGAAATCATGGTCACCGGCGGATGCGACTCGATGATCGGCGAATTTTCCCTCACCGGATTTGCCAAGATAAAAGCCCTGTCAAAAAACAACGACGATCCGGAAAAAGCCTCGCGGCCATTTGATATGAAACGCGATGGTTTTGTTCTGGGCGAAGGCGCCGGCATCCTGATTCTGGAAGAACTTTCCCACGCCCAACAGCGCGGGGCAAAAATTCTGGGGGAAATCACCGGATACGGATCCTCTTCAAACGCTTACAAGATCACCGCCACCCCGGAAAACGGTTGCGGCCCGGACATTGCCATGAAAACCGCGATCAATGAAGCCGGCGGTGATATTGATCAGGTGGACCACATTAACGCCCATGGGACATCAACGTATTTGAACGACAAAAGTGAAACCGCGGCGATCAAAAATGTTTTTCATGATCGGGCTTATAGCATTCCGGTCAGTTCCAACAAATCCATGATGGGACATCTGGTGGCCAGCGCGGCAGCCATCGAAATGATTATGAGTGTTCTGACCTTGAATAGAAACGTTATCCCGCCCACGATCAATTATGAAAACCCCGATCCCGACTGCGACCTGGACTATGTTCCGAACAAGTCCAGGAACAAAAAAGTAGAAACCATCCTCTCCAACTCTTTTGCTTTCGGCGGTCAAAACGCATCAATCCTCGTTAAAAAATTTCAATGATTCGACGTGTTGTAGTTACCGGACTGGGCATTATTTCACCTGTTGGGAATAATACAGAAGAGGCGTGGTCCTCCCTCCTCGCCGGGCAAAGCGGTATCGGTTCCCTGTCCACCATTTCGTACCCCTCGTTTCCGGCCAAGGCTGCCGGTGAAGTCAAAAACTTCAATCCCCGGGACTACCACATAAAACCGAAATCGCTCAAACTCATGAACCGGACGATTCAATTCGCCATTGCCGCAAGCGGGCTGGCTATGACGGATGCCGGCATCTGTGAAGAAACCTATCCGCCGGAAAACGCGGGACTGGCCCTCGGGGTGGACGGGGTCCAATATTCGACGGAAGAGTTTCTTCTCGCCTGCTATGAATCCACCGGAAAAGATCTGAAAATTTACGTTTCACCGGAAAGTCCGTATGCGGATATTTCCATCCACACCCGGGACCCGGGGCTGTCGGTCCACCCCCTGTGGTCGCTGTCCGTCCTGGCGAACATGAGCCTTTGTCACATATCCATCCAGCAGCAGCTGCAGGGGCCAAACCTGGCCTTCAGCTCCATTGATGCCAGCGGCGCCCACGCCATCGGCGAAGCCTTCAGGTCTATTCAATACGGTGAAAGCGACCTGTATCTGGCCGGCGGCAGTTATGCGCTCAACACCATGACCTTCATGTCGCTGTCAGCGCTGGGGCTGCTGTCGGATAAAAACGAAACCGACCCGGTTTTCGACGCGTGCAACAAGGGTCTTTTGCTGGGGGAGGGTGCCGTGGTAATGGTGCTTGAGGAAAAAGAAGCGGCTAAAAAAAGAGGCGCGCGAATTTATGCCGAAATCAACGGCTATGCCTCATCTTACGGCAGTTCGTCTTTTGTTGATCTATCTTTACAGACACCGGATGCCTCAGGTCTTGCAAACTGTATTCAGCAATCCCTAACGGATGCTTCGCTTTCTCCGGCAGCAATAGATTTCATCAATGCGGACGGTCGGCCCGGTATTCAGGGCCGGTCGCCGGAAATCGCGGCACTGGAATCTGTTTTCGGAGAAAACGCGGGCAGCATTCCCGTGAGCACCGCCAAATCGCTGACTGGCCATATGCTGCCGGCCACCGGTGCCTTTGACGCCGCGTCAACCGTCCTGTCGATCTATCATGACCTCATTCCGCCGGCCGGCCGTCAACCGGATAATGAGGTCCTGAGCAGACTCCATCTGGTAACCCGGCAGCCGCTGGCCACACCGGTGCATTATGCCGTGTCAAACACTTTCGGCATTTCGGGAGAACATACGTCTCTCGTTTTTACCAAACATGAATCATAAAAATACAGAACAAGCATTATGGAAAAAAAAGCAGTTATCACAGGATTGGGCGCCGTCACACCGATTGGTATCGGCAAAAATGAAAACTGGGAAAACCTTCTCAACCAAAAATCGGGAATTGCACCGTTCAGCCGGATCGATCCGGAGCATCTTCCGGTCGCTATCGGTGCCGAGGTTAAAAATTTCAACCCCCGGAATTTTATCAAAGACCGGAAAACCATCCGCCTGACCTTTCATAATGTACATCTGGCCATTGCCGCAGCGAAACTGGCTGTGGAAGACGCCGGTCTCGAGACGGAAAAAGAGGACCCGGCCCGGTTCGGTGCCATTGTCGGCTCCGGCGGCGGCGGATTCGACGACGGTCCGGGGTTTGAAGACTTAAACGATCCGATTCTGAAATCATGGGACGAGGAGAACCAGCGGTTTGACTCGGCCCGGTTCGGCAAAGACGGTGTCCCTGCCGCGTACCCCCTTTTTCTTTTAAAAGCATTGCCCAACAATGCTTTTTACTATATTTCGCTGATGTATAATATCCAGGGGGAAAACGACAACATTGTCTCTTCCTATACCGGCGGTGCCCAGGCCATCGGGGATTCTTTGCGGGCCATTCGGAGAGGCCTTGCCGATGTGATTATTGCCGGCGGTTACGATTCCCTGATTACACCGAACACCATTTTCAGCCTCGATTCTTTCAACCTGCTTTCAAAGGAAACCACGCCTGAAAAGACCTGCCGTCCGTTTGACGGCAGCCGCAACGGCATGGTGGCCGGTGAAGGGGCCGGTTTTGTTGTGATCGAAGAACTGGAACACGCCAGAAAACGGGGGGCAAATATATATGCCGAAATCACCGGATACGGCAATGCCGCGAGCGCTTATCATATGGTTGTTCCGGATCCGGACGGCAGCGGAATTATCCGCGCCGCAAACCGCGCCATTCAGGATGCGGAAATCTCCCCGGACAACATTGACTGGATCTGTGCCGATGGTATCGGCACCCGGGAAAGCGATGCGGCGGAAGCCAGGGCCCTTCATGAAATCCTGGGCAGCAGCACAGCGGACATTCCGGTATCCGGCACAAAATCGCTCACCGGGCACATGGGGTCCGGTGCCGGGCCCGCTGAATCCATTTATGGGCTGATGACACTTGAAAACGGGGTTATTCCCCCCACGGCAAACTGTCAAACCCCGGATCCGGCCCTCAGCCTGAATCTGGTAACCGGCAGTCCACAAGAAAAGAACGTCAACACGGTCCTGAACATAAATCAGGGCATCGGCGGACAGTGCACCGCCCTGATTTTTCAAAAAATATAGTCATCCACGTTAAAAAATGACTGAGAAGAAAATACGGAAATTCGCATTCATCGTTCACTGCAGAAACACCCGGGAACTCCGTCTGGTTCTGGGCAGATACCGCCTTTCCCCCTACTGTCTTCTGCCGGAAAAAAAGCTGAAAAAGTACTGCCTGGAAAATGAGCTCATCGAAGATATTTTCACTTTCAACCGGGTGGTTTCCGACCGGGGAACCCTCTGTCAGGGCAAAGCCTACTGCCTGATCATGTCCCCGGAACAGATGCTGGAAAACCAGGCCGTGACCACTGAACGGGCAATCAAGGCCGGAAAAATGGCCGAAGCCTGGGGTGCGGAAATGATCGGCCTGGGGGCCATCTGTGCGGTCATCGGCGCCCGGGGTGTTGAAATTGCCGACAACTGCACCGCCGCGGTCACCACCGGCAACTCCCTGACCGTCCACGCCTCCATCTATGCTTTTGATAAAATCATGGATCAAATGGCCATCGATCCCCGCAAACAGAAAATTGCCGTTATCGGTTTTCCCGGCAGCATCGGTCTGGCCATTACCCGGATTCTTCATGCCAAGGGCATGAACCTGCTCCTGGTCAGCCGCAGAAAAACCGCGTTCATCAAGAGGTTTCTGGATGACATGAAGGACGGCCGGGGGAGTATTGATATTACCCAGGATATTGACAGCGTCCTGCGTCAGTCCAAAATCATCTTTACCACCACCTCTACCGGACAGATTATCGACCAGGACCACCTGCAGCCGGGCACTATCGTCTTTGACATCGCCCAGCCCAAGGACGTGATTTACCGAAAGCCGCCCCGGAAGGATGTGCTTATTCTGGATACCGGGCTGATCTCACTGCCGCGCTCGACAACAGACACCTACCGGTACTCCGGCCTGGGGCCCAACGACATCCCGTCCTGCCTGGGGGAAACCATGACCCTGACCTTTGAGGAGCGCTGGGAACGGTTTTCCATCGGCAGAGAACTTTACCTGGATAAAATCGCGGAAATCGGCGGCCTGGCAGAAGACCACGGATTTGTATTCGATGATTTTCGCAGTTTTCAGAAACCGGTTTCGGCGGAAATCATGGAAACAACCCGAAAAGCGTTTTAAGACAACAGGGACATATAAAACAGGGGGTATTCTAATGAAACTAGAAAACAAAACAGCCATCGTGACCGGCGCATCCCGGGGGATTGGCAAAATCATCGCCCAAACCCTGGCCGCAGAAGGCGCCAGCCTGGTCTGTGTCGACCTGAACGACTGCGATCAGACCGTCGGGGAAATTGAAGCGGCCGGTGGAACCGCCGTCAGTATGAGCGGCAATGTCACCCGGCTTTCGGAAATGGAAAAGATCGCTCAGGCAGTGATTGACCGCTTTGAACGGATCGACATCCTGGTCAACAATGCCGGGGTGACCCGAGACGGACTGATCCTGACCATGCCGGAAGAAGATTTCAGGCTGGTGGTGGAAACAAACCTTTTCGGAACTTTCAACTGCACCAAGGCCGTCGCTCAGCAGATGATGTTCCAGAAAAGCGGCCGGATTGTCAATATTTCTTCGGTGGCCAGTACCCGGGGCGGCAGAGGGCAGTCCAACTACGCGGCATCCAAGGCGGGCATCAACGGTTTTACCCGTTCGGCCGCGGTGGAAATGGCCTCCAAAAAAGTCACGGTCAACGCCATCGCTCCCGGCGTTATCGAAACTGAAATGAGTCAGGAGGTGGTCCGCCGGGCAAAAGATACCGTCATGGACATGATCCCTCTGAAACGGCTGGGCAAACCGAAGGATATTGCCAATATGGTTCTGTTTCTGGCTTCCGATGAGGCGGCCTATGTCACCGGCCAGATCTTTCATGTGGACGGTGGATTCAGGGGATAGAGAAACCGGCTTGGCCTTGCAATACAAAACATATAAACCATATTAAATTCTTGAAAGGATAACACCATGGACGAAAAGGAAATTTATGAAGGCGTAAAAGCGGCAATCGTGGAAGCTCTGGGGGTGGAAGAGGATGAGGTAGAAGCCAATTCCTCCCTGTTTGATGATCTGGGTGCCGAATCACTGGACCTGCTGGATATTGTCTTCCGCATCGAAAAAACCTTTGACATCAAAATTCCCAGGGGCGGCATTCAGCAGGATGTTTTGTCCGCAGAAGGCGTGAAAGAGGAAGAGGTGGTTGTGGACGGTGCGCTTACCGCTCTCGGTGCCGAAAAACTGAGAGAAAAGATGCCGGAAGCGGACCCGGAAAAACTGAAAGAAGGATTCCGGCTGGACGACCTGCCGACCCTTTTTACGGTCCAGACCTTTGTCAACATCGCGAAAATGGAAATCGATAAAAAATAACCCGGAACCGGGGAAAGGCGGCTCCCAGAACCCCTTTCCCCTTGTTTCGAAACCGTCACAAACCAGGAAAATTCATTATGCGCTGTCTTCTCGTCGACAGGATAACGGCCCTTGAGGAAAAAACCGCCATCACCGGGATCAAAAACGTCACCATGAGTGAAAACTTTCTGGCCGATCATTTTCCCGGATTTCCGGTCATGCCCGGCGTGCTCCAGCTGGAGGCCGTTTCACAACTGGGATCCTGGCTGGTGTTTGCCTCGTCCGGGTATACCCAAAAAGCGGTTCTGTCCTCCATCAAATCGGTAAAGTACAAAGCGTTCGTGATTCCCGGTGACCAAATGCGGATCGAGATAAAGATCAAGGCCTATACTGAAACAGAAGTCCGTCTTGATGCTGAAATTTACGTTGCGGAAAAGCTGAAAACCGTTATTAAACGCGGGGTATTAACTTTTGTCAACACAGAAGACCTGGAAGATCCGCAAAAAACAAAACATCATTTCGATTTTATCACCGGGAATACCCCAAAGGGGGCTTACGGTTCCTGATGAAAAGTTATTAAGGTTTTTTTTAATCATGGCACAGACCCCAAAAAGAAAAGAAATTGTCATCACCGGAATGGGAACCGTCTCGCCGATCGGCACCGGTAATGACAGTTACGGCAACGCTTTAAAAGCCGGTCGTTCCGGTATTGACCATATTACGCTCTTTGATGCATCGCGGTTCAGTACCACTTTCGCCGGTGAGGCCGAAGGCTTTGACCCGGAAAAAATTCTTTCGGGATTCGAAATCCTGGACATCACGCGGGAAAGACGGATTCTGATGGCAAACACGGCGGCAAAACTGGCCGTTGATGATGCCGGACTCACAGCCAATGATTTTCAGCGGACCCGGTGCGGTATCGTGCTGTCTTCCGGTGTGCATGCCGTCATCCCCGATCTGGATGCCCTGATCGGTTCCGGTATCTACAGCAGCATATTCAACGATCCGGATCCTGGCCCGGACAAATTCAGGAAAACCATCGACAAAGAAGCCATCAGTGAAAATGCCGTTTACCCGGTTTTCAATCGCGTAAACGCGGGGGCTCTCTCCATCGCCAATCATTATAAAATCAAAGGTATCTGCTACAATCTCATTTCCGCCTGCGCGGCCGCCACCCAGGCCATCGGCAACGCGTATCATCATATCCAGCGCGGCGAGGCCGACCTCATGCTCACCGGCGGCTACGACTCGATGGTTTTCAACTTCGGGGTCTACGCTTTCAGCCTGCTGGAGCTGATGAGCCAGCAGAATCAACAACCGGCGACTGCCATGAAACCCTTTGATCTCAACCGGGACGGATTTGCCCTGGGGGAAGGAGCGGGTGTCCTCATTCTGGAAGAAAAGGAACATGCCCGAAGCCGCGGTGCGAGAATTTACGCAACACTGGCCGGTTACGGTGCATCCATCGATGCCTATAAGGTGACGGACCCGCATCCCGAAGGCAGGGGCGCCATGCTGTCCATGCAGCGGGCCCTGGCGGATGCCGGGATCACTCCCGATCAGGTTGACTATATCAACGCCCACGGCACCGCGACCCCGAAAAATGACCGTATTGAAACGGACGCCATCAAAAAAGTCTTCGGCAAAGACGCCTACCGTATTCCGGTATCCAGCACAAAATCCATGATCGGTCATTTGATGTCGGCCGGCGGCGCGCTGGAACTGATTGCAACCGTTCTGGGAATGGAAAACGGCTTTATTCCGCCGACCATCAATTACAGCGAACCGGACCCGCAGTGTGACCTGGATTATGTTCCGAACACGGCCAGAGAAACAGCCTTTCACACGGCCATTTCAAATTCGTTCGGATTGGGCGGCCAGAACGCAACCGTGGTGGTCCGTAAAAATTATTAACTGTTAATTTTTTTGGATATTGTTAAGACCATGAGCAGAAAAGTAGTCATTACAGGCCTTGGCGCCATCAGTCCACTGGGGAATGACCTTGAAACGACCTGGCAGGGAATTGTGAACGGTGATTCCGGTATTACTAAGATCACCGGATTTGATGCCAGCACCTATCCTGTTCAGATCGCCGGGGAGGTTAAAAACTTTTCCTTTGATTTGTCATCTCTTTCGGAAACACTGCACCGTTTTGCCGGACGAAGTATTCAACTGGGAATTGCAACCACAAGAATGGCCCTGGCGGATGCCGGCCTTGTGCTGGAGAAAGAGGACTCCGCAAAAGTCGGCGTTTCGCTGGGTGGTGACGAGGAATATGTAAAGATTGACAATATTGAAGAAATTTACGCCAAGGAACTTGTTCACCGCGCTTTTGTCGAGGGGCAGAACACCTACTGCCGGCTGCTGAAGATATCTCCGGATATTGCCAAAACCTGGGCGCTGCGGAGACGAACCGACATCGGTGCAAAAGTCATCTCCATGCTCTACCACCTTCAGGGGCCTGTGGAAACGTCTCACACCTCCTGTTCCTCCAGCGGTCATGCCCTGGGCAAGGCAAAACGACTGATCGAAAACAACGACTGCGATATCGTCATTGCCGGCGGCCACTGCTCCATGCTGTCTGAATTCTCCGTCGGCGGTTTTCACCTTCTGGGAACCCTTTCCAGCCGTAACCATGAACCGCACCGCGCCAGCCGGCCCTTCGATGTGGATCGCGACGGGTTTGTGATCGGAGAAGGCGCCGGTATCGTCATTCTGGAAGAAATGGAACACGCCAAAAAAAGGCGGGCAAAAATCTATGGAGAATTTGCCGGCTATGGCTCTTCCTCCAATGCCTACCGGCTGACGGATACCCCGCCGGACGGAAGGGGCGGTGATCTGTCCATGCTTCGGGCAGTACACGATGCTGCGATCGATAAATCGGAGGTCAGCTATATCAACGCTCACGGTACCGCGACCCAGGTCAATGACAGCAGCGAAACGCTATCCATCAAAAAGGCTTTCGGTGATCTGGCCTACCGGATACCGATCAGCTCCAGCAAATCCATGATCGGTCATCTGGTATGCAGTTCGTCGGCAGTTGAATTTGTCATTACCACCATGGCCGTTAATAAAAATATCGTTCCGCCGACCGCCAACCTGGAGACACCGGATCCAAAGTGCGATCTGGATTATGTTCCCAATACCGCCAGAGAACACCGGGTGGACCTGGCCCTTTCCAACTCTTTCGCGTTTGGCGGCCAGAACACAACTTTGGCCATCCGAAAATTTACCGGTTAACCCAGCGGAGGAGATGATGCGTTTTTATCTGTTTGACCGAGTTATTGAATTTATCCCCGGGGAAACCGCCGTGGGAATTAAAAATATTTCATCCGAAGAAGAGTTCCTGATTGACCATTATGACCGCTGCCCGGTTATGCCGCCGCCGCTGATCGTGGAAGCGCTGGCTCAGCTGGGCGGCTGGGCCGCGACCAGTTCAAACGATTATCGGGTTCTGGCCCTGATGGTAATGATCAAGGATATCGAGGTTCTGGAAGACGCGGTGCCCGGTGATCAACTCAAGCTGCGGGTCCAGATCGAAAACATGAACGAATTCGGCGTCACCATCAGCGCCGAAGCCCGGGTCAATGAAAAACCGGTTCTGAATATAGGAAGCTTGACCTATGTTCTCTATGAACTTCCGGAAGAGGAACGCGGGGAAGTGGAAAACCGGTATAAAAAACTGAATCGGGCGATTTCATAACAGAGGGGAGAAGAAGTATGCGTTTTCTCATGATCGATAAAATCTGCGAGTTAACCCCTGGCCAATCCGTCAAGGGCATTAAAAACATTTCCTGGGACACTTTTTTTCTGGAAGAAACTTTTCCGGGACTTCCGGTGTATTCACCGGTAATCATCTCCGAAGCTGCAGCCCAGCTGGTTTCCTGGGCAATCATCGAAGCCAGGAACTATACGGTCAAACCGGTCATTACCATCATCGATACCTATACCTGCACCACTCATATCCAGCCGGGAGACCAGCTTCAGGTAGAAGGTGAAATCGAAAGTTTCAGTGAGGAAAGCGCGCTCTGTAACGGCAGGATCCTGTTGAACGGCAAGGTCGCGCTTGATCTGACCCATGCGGTATGCTATCTCTATCCGCTCAATGAGCTGGATCCGCCGGAACGGATTAAAACCCAGTTTAAAAACCTTTATCAGGAGGGCTATCCCCTGCCAATACCCGCAGCGAAAAGAGCCCCGGTGTTTCGTGAGGCAATTGACGTTCACCCTCGAAGGCCCATCGACCGTTTCCTGGAAAGCAAGGATCCGAACCGGATTACCGGCATCAAAAACGTCACCGCCACCGAAGATTATTTTAATGACCACTTCTCATTACGGCCTATCCTGCCGGGAGTGCTGACCATCGAAGCCTTTGTTGAAACCGCCAAACAACTCGCTGCCAGGAAACTTCTTGAAAAAGGGATCACCGATCTGAAACCGGTATTGACCAACTGTTCTAAATTAAAAATGCGCCGGTTTGTCGAGCCCGGAGATCAGCTGATCATCGAGGCCCGCAACACAGCGTTCTCTGATGAAAAAAGCGTGTTTAAAACACAGGGAACCGTCAATGGCAAAAAAGCCGCCACCATCACTATCGAATTGGTGCACCTGTCTCTGGATGATTACAAGACCAGATTTCTGTCCTGACAGTTTTGGTCAACACCGTTGTCTCCACCGCTTCTGCATCCGGCAATCGCTTTATAAAACTCCGCAAGACGTGAGTTTCGGTACAGCCCGGAAAACAATTTATCAGGCCATAGGCACGTGTCAGAAGGGAGGCCGGGTTGATATCTTCAACGGATCGGCTATTAATTAAGCAGGTTCCGGGAACCCGATATTTAAGGTCTTCAAAAATTCAGGCCTTTTTGTAACCGTCCGAACCGAATCAGGCTCTGATAACGGCAACACCCGGACCGGCTGGCAAAAACATTAAAGATATGTAGTCTCTATGGACAGGAACCGTATCTCTTTCAACATGCACAAAATAAGCGGTGAAGCGCTGGGACCGTTCCGGCGCGAAATGGCCAGCATGCTGGCCGCGTCGCCGGACCCCTTTCTTTTTGTGGAATACCGGATTGACGTGACAAAATGCCTGGCGCTGCTGCAGCGGCTTTCTGCCGAAAAAGACGTTCATCTTACCCTGACCCCGCTGTTGAACAAACTACTGGCAACCGCGGTTTTCCAAAATCCGATCTTTAATCAGGTGGTTCTGGGAAACGCGATATACCAGCTTGAAGACATTATCATTTCCAATGGGTATCTGGTCCCGGGAACTGAACCCGGGCTCTGTTTCGTGCTCATCAAAAACGCCCACCAGCTGTCCCTGGTGGATATCCGGGAAATGCTTTTGCAGGGCCGGGAACAAAAGTTTGCGGCCTTCTTTGCCCCCCGGAACCGGTGGCAGGAAGCCTTGAAACGCTTCATTTTCCGCCACAACCTGCTGCGGTTCGCCGGGGAAAAACAGGTTTTCAAAACAGCACTGAAAGCCGGGCTGACCTCCAACATCATTTTACAGAACCATGCTTATCAAACACCGGCATCATTCCGGATAATCAAACCGGTGATTACCCCGATGAAGGTCAGTCTCAGAATTCATGCGCACCGTTGTGAAAAACAGCCGCTAAATCCGGCAAACCCACCGGCAAGAGAAATACTGCCACTGAACGTGGCCGTTGACCACCGGGTGATGCTCGGCATCCATGCCCATCGTTTTGGGGAAAGCTTGGAAAAAATAACGGCAACACCGGAAAAATATCTGTTGTAAAACAGGATGAACTGCTGGTTTGAAACATACTAAAAGGGAAAATGAAAAAAAACGCCACCATCAATGTTTTCATCGGAAGCGGACTCACCAACTGGGTGAAAGTCCTGGTCCGGAACCGTTTCAGGGTCTCTCTGAAGAAGCTGCCGGTGGCCCTGATGATTACTTTTATTTCTTTTTTTAATTCAGTTCTGTTCTGGATTGAATATGCACTTCTGGGCTTCTGGATCTCGCGGGTCAAGATTCAGGAACCGCCGGTATTTATCCTGGGCCACTGGCGTTCGGGAACCACGCTTGTTTATGAGCTTTTCAACCTTGACCGGCGCAATGTCTGTCCCACAACCTGGGACTGCTTTGCGGCCAACCATTTTCTCTTGACCGGCTGGCTGCTCAAGCCTTTTTTCAGCCATTTGCTGCCGGCCAAAAGGCCCCAGGACAACATGGCTGTTACCATGGACCTTCCCCAGGAAGACGAATGTGCCATGGGCTGCCTCGGCGCAGCGGCACCTTATATGCACTTCCTGTTCCCGGACAGCCGGGAGGCCTATTTTTCCATTTATGATATTGAGCAGCAAAACAAAAAGGCTCAAAAAAAATGGCGGCGGGTCTACCTGTGGTTTGTCAAACGGATGCTGTTTAAAAAGCCGGGACGATTTGTCAGCAAATCCCCCACCCACACCTTAAGAATCAAAACGCTGCTCAAGCTTTTCCCGGAGGCCCGTTTTGTTTATATGCTTCGAAACCCTTTTGATGTCTTTCGCTCAACCGTAAAACTCTACCAATCCATGTACCGCGAATACCATGTGAGCGCTTATTCGGAAGTGGGTCTGAACGATTTTGTGATCCGGCTGTATTCGGAGATGAACCGGAAATTTGAGCAAACCCGAAAACTGATTCCACCGAACCATTATTGTGAGGTCCGTTACGAGGATCTGGTCGAAAATCCGGACCGGGAAATGCGACGGCTCTACCAGACCCTGAATCTGGGGGATTACGATACCTCCCTGGCAAAAGCATTGGAAGCCTATTTCAATGAGCGTTCGGGATACCGGAAAAACCGTTTCCAACAGACATCAACCTTACCTTTGGACATCAAAAAAAAATTGGCCTTTTTTGCCGGCCGGCAGGGCTACGCTGAACACGGTTACAAACACCATAGTCATTGACATATTTCCCTGTTTTTCCTATACTTTCACATTAAAACCCAATACGAACCCGCAAACGGAACTTAGACGTGACCCTTAACAGATCAACCCCCATGTTTTGCTTCGGCCTGATTGTCCTGATCCTGATTTTTTCAGGCGAAGCATTGCTCATCTCGAAACTAAATCCCTATCCCTGTGAAGATGCCTACATTACCTATCAGTTTTCCCGGAACTTTGCCGAGGGGCTCGGCCCGGTCTTAAATCCGGAAAACCGGGTCGAAGGCTATTCAAATTTCCTCTGGATGAGCTTTCTCGCCCTGGCTCATAAATCGGGGCTCAGCATGATAACCGTCAGCGTGGCCTGCGGCTGGCTCGCCAACATATTATCCCTGTTTCTGGTCTGGTACATTCCGGTACGCCATTTCTCGGTAAGGGGATTGGCCAGTCTCATGGGTCCGCTGCTCTACCTGCTGTTTTTGCCCCTTCATTTTTACGCGGCCTCCGGGCTGGAAACATCCCTGTATACTTTTCTGCTCCTTTTATGTGTGCAGATGGTCCTCGCCGCTGAGAACCGGTCCATGGCCTTTGCCGTTACCGGTTTTGTTTTTCTGCTGGTCGCGCTGACCCGGCCGGAAGGAATCATTTTTGCCGTGTTCTGGGGCGCCTATCTGATTTGGCGATCCATTGTCAGAAAAACATCCCTGCGACCCTATCTTCCCGGCATCCTGGTCCTGACGCTGGGCTATGCGGTTTTTCTGGCCTGGCGCCTGAACTACTATGGGCTTCCGCTGCCCTGCACCTATTATGCAAAAGGGTCTTTCCCTTTATACATCCGTTTGATGATCGGCTTTTTTACCAGCAAGGAACTGTGGTCTCAGCATATGCATCTGCCGCTTATTTTTCTGACCCTGATCGGATTCACCCAAATCCGGGAACCCAAAGCGCCGGCACTGTTTGTTTTTGCGGCCGCCGGTATTTTTTTCAGCGTGGGTTTTTCCGGTTTTGACTGGATGCCGTATTTCCGCTATACCATTCCCGTCGTCCCCGTCATCATTATTTTGTGCCAGCTTGTTTTCGCCCGCCACTGGGAAACCATTGCCCGGTCGGGAAAAACAACCCGGAAATGGCTCTGGGGAACCGTCACTGTTGTTTTTATCACCATGGCCGGCCTTCAATACTATAACGACCTGACCTTTAACCTTCGGTGGTACTGGATTAACAGATTTTCCATACATAACCAGAAAACCATCGGTGCCTGGATAAAGAAAAACCTGGGCCGGAAACCGGTCATCGCCATCGGGGATATCGGCCGCATTGTTTATTTTTCAGAAGCCACCATCGTTGACATCTATGGATTGGCCTGTAAAGAGTTCGGCCTTTTAAAAAAACGGTACGGCAAACCCGATATTGATTTTAAACAGCTGACCGCCAGTTTCGATAGCTACAAGAAAAAAGAAACCGAACTGCTGCTGGATATTGCACCGGACTATCTTTTCCTGTACAACGCCCGGCTCAAGGTCTTTGCCAATTACACCGGCAGCGCCAGCGGCATCGTCGAAACACCGGCCTTTCAGAAAAAATACACCTTTCTGACCGCTTTTGATGTGCTGCCCCGGATAGACAGCGGGGCCTGGCCGCCGCTGCCCCATTATTACGATACCTTTGGCCTTTCGGCCGGCCTGCTGGCCTGGATGAAAAACGGCTGGGGGTACGATATTTATATTCGGAAAGATTCCGTTTATCCGAAGTTCCGCATTGAAAAAGACCCTGACGGCAGAATTTTAAATATCATTAAATCCGAAAATCGCTCAGATACGCAAAAGGACCGGAATGACCGTTTATAACAACAGCAAACCGGTATATCTTCACAAGTGCGACAGGTACGACCATGAACGGATCAAAAAAGCCGTCATCACCATCGGCGATCACCTGAAAGGCGGATGGAACAATATTATTCCGGACGGTGCAAAAGTTCTCCTCAAGCCCAATATGCTGATATCCGCCGCACCGGCCAGAGCCGTTACCACCCATCCTTTCCTGGTCGGGGCCGTTGCCGAAATCTGCCGGGAAGCCGGGGCCGCAACCGTAACCATTGGAGACTCGCCGGCGCTCGGAAGCACGCTAAAGGTCGCGCAGAAAACCGGTATCCTTCAGGCGGCACAACAGGCGGCCGCCGATATCGGTCGCTTTACCGACAGTGTTCGAATCAAGACCCCGGCGGAATTCATGCACCGCAGTTTTACCGTTGCAAAGGAAGCTGTTGATGCGGATGTCATCATCAACCTGCCTAAGTTCAAAACCCATGCCCTGATGGTTTTAACCCTGTCAACAAAAAATCTTTACGGGCTTTTCGTCGGCAAGCAGAAAATGCGCTGGCATCTGCAAAGCGGCAGAGACCACGCTTTTTTCGCCCGTCTTCTGGTGGAACTGGCCTATACGGTAAAACCGTCCCTGTCGATCATTGATGCCGTGGAAGGCATGGAAGGCAACGGCCCCAGCAGCGGAACACCGCGGCCTCTGGGCTTTATCGGCGCATCGGAGGACATGCTGAGTCTTGACCGGGTCTGCACGGAAATCGTTGGCATTCCCCCGGACAAAAACCATTGTCTGAGAACCGCCCGGCAAATGGGATTTACCACCGACCTGGACCGAATAGACCTTCGGGGAGATTCGCTGGACCGGTTCCAAATCGACGATTTTAAACCCGCGGCAACCATGGCGGTCGAGGGCCCTCCCCTTCTTAAACCCTTTGTCGGTATGGTTGAAAAGTTTTTCACCGTCAAACCTTCCGTCACCCAAAGCCGGTGCAGGGGCTGTGGTATCTGCATAACCGCCTGTCCGCCCCAGGCCATTACGCTGCCGAAAAAAGACGGCGCGGTTTCAATCAACCACAGCCGGTGCATTCGCTGTTTCTGCTGCCAGGAACTCTGTCCCGAAGGGGCCATTCACGCCAGGGATTCCATTGGCGTCAAACTGATGAAGGCTCTCGGGCTGGAATAAAGGCGGGCCCTTTTCTTCCCGTATCACCGAAAGGATTGCCGCTGATTTTATCCGGTGGTATCATGAGCCGGTTAAATGAATTGACATAAAAATTCAAAGTCAACGTTTTGCCATGCAGTTTATTCTTGAGCACAAAGACGCTGAAACAAAGGCCCGGGCCGGAAAGCTGTCCCTTGCCCACGGCAACGTCCGGACCCCGGTTTTCATGCCGGTGGGCACGCAGGGCGCCGTAAAAGGAATGACGCCGCGAGAGCTTCAGGACCTGAAAACCGAAATTATCCTGGGGAACACCTACCACCTGTTTTTACGACCCGGCAGTGATATCATCAGGAAAGCCGGCGGCCTGCACCGGTTTATCGGCTGGGACCGGCCCATCCTCACCGACTCTGGGGGATACCAGGTCTACTCTCTGGCCGACCTGCGCAAACTGACCGATGACGGGGTTACCTTCCGCTCCCACGTGGACGGTACGGCCTTTACCTTTACCCCGGAAAACGTTATTGAGATTCAGGAAGGGTTCGGGGTGGATATCATGATGCAGCTGGACGAATGTCCGCCGTCGGGAGCGGCCAAAAGCAAAATTGCTGACGCCGTCAACCGAAGCATCCTCTGGGCAAAACGCTCCGCCGACAAATGGTCGTGCCGGGACACCGGCCTGTTTGCTATTGTCCAGGGAGGACTTCACCCGGATCTCAGACAGAAAAGTGCTGAGGCACTTGTCGCGCTGGGTCTGCCCGGATACGCACTGGGCGGGTTTTCCGTGGGCGAGGAAATGGCAAAAGCCTGTCCGGTGATCGACCACACCGCAAACCTGCTGCCGGAGGACAAACCCCGCTACCTGATGGGGGTGGGATTTCCGGAAGATATTGTCCGGGCCGTCGGTTTCGGTATCGATATGTTCGACTGCGTGCTGCCGACCCGCTGCGCCCGCACCGGCATGTGTTTTTATACCCAGGGTAGGCTGCGGATCAAAAACACGAAATATCGGGAGGACACGGCACCGATCGATCCGGCCTGCACCTGTTACACCTGCCGGAACTTTTCACGGGCTTACCTGCGCCACCTGTTCATGACCAACGAAATTACGGCCGTGGTGCTGATGACCATTCATAACCTTCACTTCTACCTGGATCTGTGTCGAAGAATGCGCGAGGCCATCCAGAACAACCGGTTCGATGCATTCTATCAGAACTTTTTCGCCAATCTGATCCATTTGTGATATCCGTTTCCAAGCGTTATGCCCTGTTTTTGTTTCTCCACAACAGTTGTGAATTGCCTGTGGATAAGTTTGTTAAAAAAGGGTTAAGTCCCCCAAAATAAAGGGGGTTCACCAGATTGCGCAATAATGGAACACCTGAATAAATAAAGTTTTTTCAGTATATTAAGATTTACACGCGTTTTTTTCGTATTTTTTTGATTTGCCGGCTGAAAAAATGATCATATTTCAACAGGGCAAAAAAACCGTTAAAAACCGTATTTTTTGCCGCTGCCGGTTTCCATAGATAGAAAGCGTTCCTGTTGGCAGACTGTTCCCCACGCACAGGCATGACAAACTTTCTTTTTTTGCCCTTGCGGACATGTTTTTCCTTTAAATTATTTATTCTGGCCCTATATATTACAATAGGATTGCCGGACTTCGGCTCTCCGGTAATTCCGATGCCGACAAACAACCCCCGAAGGAAAGTTAACCATGCTGCACCATAAAAGATTTCGCTTCAGAATATTTATTCCGGTCTTTCCGAATTTCAATATTTACACATCACTTGCAAATCGGACAACTTCCATCGGACCGATCTATGTGGCAACCAATGCCAACAAACTTGACCGGTGGGATGTTGAAGTCATCGATGAAAACAATTGTCATGGCCGTTTCTATCCCAGGGATAAGAACAATTTACTGGATCATCAAAAACTGCAGGCGGAAAGACCGGCGGATGCGGTCGGTTTTTATGCCTCGATATCATCAACTGTTCCCAGGCTCTATCATCTTGCCAGATTCTATAAACGCCTGGGGATCAAAACCGTGGCCGGCGGGAAGCATGTTGAAGCCATGACGCAGGAAGCCCTGAATCATCATATTGACGTGGTTGTTTTGGGAGAAGGTGAAATCACAATCAAGGAACTGCTTTCGGCATGGGAGAAAAATCGGGATCTGGCCGATATCAAGGGAATCGCTTTCCTGAAAAACAACCACCTGTACAGAACCGGAGAAAGACCCCTGCTGCATGACTTTGCCGGACTTCCCCTGCCGGATTTTAACCTGATGCGCTACGCCAAAATAAAATTGTATCCCGTTGTTCGCACAAGGGGCTGCAATGCCAACTGTGAGTTTTGCGCGGTCAAGGATAAGGCCCGATGCTGTTCTCCGGAAAATATGATGGCGCAGATGATTCACCTCGCTGAAACCCGGGGCGCCCGTCAATTTTTCGAAGCAAGTGATCATTTCGCCGCAAACCGGACGGAAGCTATCCAGTTCTGCAAGCTGCTGGCAGCATACCAGAAAAAACATAATATAAAATTTAAAATAACCGTACAAACAAGAATAACCGATGCACGATACCCCGCCCTGCTGGAAGCCATGAAACAGGCCAACATCAATACCGTCTGCATTGGCTATGAATCCCCGATCGATGAAGAATTAACGGCCATGCAGAAAGGATATCTGTCAAAAGACCTGGTAAAGTGGACAAACACTTTTCATGAATACGGTTTTTTTATTCACGGGATGTTTATTTTCGGCTATCCGGCAAAATCCGGCCGGGAACACGCAAATCTGTCACCGGCGCAAAGGGCAACCCATTTCAGAAATTTTATTCGTAAAGCAAAAATTGATACGCTCCAGATCCTGCTGACCATCCCCCTGCCGGGGACAGCACTGCGAGAACGGCTGCTGCAGGAAAACCGGATATTTCCGCTCGACCGGCTGGGCTGGGAATATTACGACGGGCAGTACCCGTTATTTATGCCGGACGACGGATCACAACCGGAAGAACTACAGCACTGTATCGGAGACTTGATGTACCGGTTTTATAACTTCGGCAATTTCTGGAAAATCATCCGGAACATATTGATTAATTTCCCGGTAATTGTTTTCACCTCGGCCCCCACAATCATCATCGGCAGAGTAAGATATATTACCCTGGCGTTCAATATCTGGTACAGGAAATATTTCAGAAATTATGCCTTGCGTTTCGGCGGCTACTTTATCGTGAAAAGCTGGTTCAAAAAATTCAGGAAGGATTCTTTTCCGAAAAAACTGACTATGGCTAAAAAAGAATTGTCCGGGAGGACGCCCCCGTATTGATTGCCCGGCGTAAAAGCGGTAGTCCCCTGACTGAAAACCATTAAACTGTCGCCGGAATACACCGGAAAAGGTTTCCTCTTCCGACCGGGCACCCAAAAAATAAGCCGCCTTGATATTTGCCGATCTTTGCGCTCTTTTTTTTCTAAAAGCAGACGTGATTATTCTGCCGTCGGGACCACAGCCTTTTTGGTAATCGCCCCGTTGGGACAGACCCGCGCGCAAGCCCCGCACGCCACGCAGGTTTCCGGATTAATCCGGTAGTACCAGTCATACTCCTCTATGGATTCCGTGGGACAGATTTCCCAGCAGGTTCCGCAGATAATACAGTCTTCGGTAATCATATATTCCATAACAGCCTCCTTGTTCCGGTACGCCTAAAGCGCAATGCCCTCGGAAATGTTGGGGAAATTTTCCACGATCAGCGGCAGCAGATCATAATGAAACAGGCAGTACATTTCTCCCTTGTCAAGATTCATCAGGGTGCGCGAGGGCGGATCTCCCATATTATAGGTCATGGCCCGGTTGCGATAGACGAGGGGAAAGGAATTGGTGCACCAGGCGGTCCCGGTCAGTCCCGGTGTCAGTTCCCCGGTCTTCCAGGTATAAACTTTGCACAGACGCATGATCCGGTGGGCATCGGCAACCACCATCACCACGTCCGGATCCGCCATGTCTTCCAGGGCGCCGATAATCTGGTATTTGCGGTGTTTGAAAATGTGGGGAATCTGCTGATTGACCCGCCGCATGACCTCCCGGGAAGAATAGGCGCCGTTTTTACCGATCACCGCGCCCATCCCCATATCGAACTCTTCCTTGGTCAGTTTTTTGGTCCCCAGGCCGGTATACACAGCACCGCCGCACATAATGTTTTTGTTGGTGATGTAAAACGGCTTTTTCCCCGCTTCCCACATCTCGGCGACAATCGCACAGTAAAAGGAAAAGTCGTCACCGTAGAAATCAACGCCTTCCGGTTTTTCATCACAGAGCTTGAAGGCCAGAATCCGTCTTTCATACCCTTCCATCTCCTTGAGGCGCTGGGCATACTCTTTGTTTTTTTCCATCCTGTTCTCCTTCCCCCGAAATCAAAAATACGGTAAAAAATTTATTTTGAATTTTCATGGTTACAGGGACTTCATCATTTCATCAATGCTGGTCCCCATCTTGGCCATCTGCTCATCCATGGACTTCCGCGACACCTCCGGGTACCCCTGTTCCCGGGCATAGTCCTCGGCATTCTCCACGACCATTTCGAGAACCCCCTCGGGAACCTTTTTCAGCAGCGCGCTGGCCTCCGCATTCCAGGGCATGGTCAATTTTATCCCCGCAGGCCGTTCGTCCCCGCTTTCAGCGGTTTGCCGCGCCCTGTCCTGTGGTGGATCCGTTTTTCCCTGCCAGAACGGCGAGTGCGGCGGTTTGGTCATTCTTCTCGATCCCTTCACATCCACCTTGAGGTTTTCCAGGGTAAAGGGCAGGTAATCCACAAATTCCATCGGTATCACGACAAAAAGCTCGTCCTTTTTGATCTTGTTGTGGATTCGGCCGCCCTGATCGCCGCAGGTCACAATAAAATTGTGAATGTGCCACGGCATGGCAAAAATCTCTCCGCACAGCGATTTTCCGAAGGATCCGTAGACATCAATGCCCTCCCGGGCCAGGCGGCAGGTGGCAATCGTGTTGGCATGCTGGGGATCGCACACCACGATAATCCAGTCCACCGTTACCCCTTCCGGAATCTCATCCAGAGGCGCCGCGCCGATCGCCCGGACCATGCCTGTGGGCAGCACCGGTGTCCCGGCCTTGAGTCGGGCGGCCCCTTCATAACTGAAAAACGAGGAGGTTTGCGAAAGATATTCCCCGGACACGATCTCTTTTTTGCCCGGAACAATCCCGGCATGGTGAACCCCCACCAGACAGTCGTGATGGTCCGCATCAAAATAGACTTTGCGGCCTTCTTCACGGGCATAACGGACAATACTGCAGGGCACATCCTGAATGGGTTCATATCCCGCAGGGACTTCCTTTTTAAACAGGCTGATCCCCACGGGTTTGCCCCGGACCTTTCCGCGCTTAATGAGCAAATCGCTGACATGTTTTAAATCTTTCATGGCTGCCCCTTGAATTATAATTATTCTTTTATTTGCGCATTATACCGGAAAACGGGTCCCCCTACAATTTGGAAATAAAACGTACTTTTTACGTATCTAAAATACGTATTATCGAATATTCAAAAGATGCGTTCTTAAATTGGCCCGTTTCTGTTTGAGTCCCAGTTTTTTCCGGATATTGTCCCGGTGAGTGGTCACGGTCCGGTCCGACAGATGCAACAGTTCGGCAATGTCCTTGGTGGTGCGCCCCTCTCTGATCAGGGCCGCA
>Ga0272441_10001664_pt1 | contig 47006 bp, 37 predicted proteins | sample SSMProp6N_FD_193582 | JGI IMG/M metagenome (GOLD analysis project Ga0272441, IMG submission 193582) | Marine sediment archaeal communities from Little Sippewissett salt marsh, Falmouth, MA, United States - SSM-Prop-6N | ecosystem: Environmental > Aquatic > Marine > Wetlands > Sediment ... | reverse complement strand
AAAACAGGCATTGCCCGTTAAACAAAAAAAGTAAGAAAATGACCCAATAAAATACACTTTCTGTAAAACGGGGACTCACTTTATATTTTTCCTGGCATGAAATGCGGGAACGAAAAAGACGTTCACGTTTTACAGTTCCAGATTTCCATCAAAAACATTCCAATATAAAAAATACGCTACAAGCAACAGAAAGTCCTTCTTTAATTAAAAATACCTCCATTTCCTGAAGAAAAAAATTTATTTTGTATTAAGATTTTAATCGATTTATTTATTTTAATTTTTCTCTCGCAGAAAAAACCAAACCATAAATATCCCTATAATTGTCATAGAAAAAGTTAATTCTATACCGTGAGCCAGGCGGACCATTGCCGGCATGGCTGCATTGGGTATAATTAATGCACCGGCTGTTGCCATGACCAGGATAATGGGAAATAACCAAAATGCCTGCTTTTTTGTTTTAATTCCCAAAAGTATGGGCAAAGAAAAAAGAAACCAGAGGCTCCCCCGAAATACATTAAAAAGGAGTAATACATAAGTCGGCTCACTGCTTACTGCCCATCCGGAGTATAGCTCCCGGGTTGCGGGGAATGCCCAGGCAATAAATCCACAAGCATAATAAAAAAGAGGATATAAAATTACGAATAAGCCAATTTTCCAACCGGAATGCCCTGCATCAAAAACTATAGCCCTCTCCTCTTCTTCTTTTTTAAAACCTTTTACCAATAAAGTACCGACCAGTGCTGTTACTCCATAAAGCAATAGATAGGTAAAAAGCATTTTAACAACATCTGTAACCGTAAATAAAGGAAATGCTTCAATAAACCATAGTATTTCTATTTCATTCATCACGGAAAATAGACCAAAAAATGAAATAGATACGGCAAGAAAAAGTTTCCAGCCCTTAAATTTTAAACTATTTAAGGTGATATACATCACGACCATTGTGATAAAAGAATTAAGTAAGGCAAGTGGCATAAATAAAGGCTGCTCCTCTATGCTTAAAAGTGACAACATATCAAATGATAGCGGGAAAAATATTCCTGTAATAGCATTTACAATAAAAGAGACCACAACAAGCACAATTATTTTAAGTAAACCAGATATTAGCTTTTTCATAAATATTTCCTTTCTTTTTTTAATCATTATTCCGAATCTGTAAATTATTTGCCTTATGTTAAAATAAAATTAAGATATCCATCTTGTTCAAAGTAGTTTATAAAGAAAACATTATTTTCTTTTCTCTTCATTATAATCTATCCATCTTTTTCTGCAAAAGGATTTTTAGGCTCATTTTTTATAAATCTCTTTATATAAAGAATTTTTTTTAGTCATATAGCAAATTAATATTATATAATAGGTTTAATAGATTGATTCCGTTTTTACAGACACAATTGATAAATAAACTGTAATTACACTGAGGTAGGTAATGAAAAATTTTAAAATAGAAAAAGATTTGGAACTGGAAGAGCTGCTTAAAAAATGCAGGAAAAGAGGATTGAAATTCGGATTGGCACTGGGAAGCGGTTCTGCCCGCGGGCTGGCACATGTAGGTGTTATCCAAATATTGAATGCATACAACATTCCCATTGATATGATTGCCGGAACCAGTATCGGTTCGGTCATCGGTTCTTTATATGCCTCCGGTGCCTCGATTGAAAAACTGATGGAAGCAGCTCTATCGATGAAAAAAAGCAAGACCCTGGCTCTGCTGGACCCTGCCCTGCCGCATTCAGGATTTATCAAGGGACATCGCGCAGAAGAAATTATTAAGGCAATTGCCTTAAAAGACAAGACCTTTGATGATCTGAACATCCCCTTCGTAGCAGTTGCCACGGTACTCAAAAACGGAGCTAAAGCGGTCATCAACAAAGGGAAAGTCATTGATGCTGTCAGGGCAAGCATTTCCATCCCGGGGATATTTACCCCGGTTAAATACCGGGATTATTTCCTGGTGGACGGAGGACTGGTTGACCCGGTCCCGGTAGATGCAGCAAAGGATTTGGGGGCGGATATTGTCATTGCGGTCAGCCTGGCTAAGATACGCTCCCGTACCATTTCCCTGGATATGAGCCAGGTTGAAAACAAAATCATGGATGAAAAAAGCAAATCTGAAGATTCAATCATTGAATTGAAATCAATCATTCAACAAAAAATTGAAGAGGCAAAGTCCACCCTTAAAGCTCCCCGTATCTTTGAAATCATCACCCAAACGATTGATATTATGGAATCCAAAATTACAGAGCGATCCCTGGAGGGAACGGATATTGTTATCATACCTTTTGGCTTGAAACATATTCGAGATTTTGATTTTGATAAAGCAGAACAATTGATTAAGGGTGGAATGATTGCTACACTCCATAAAATCCCTGAAATCAAGTCGGTTATTAAGGCAAAATTAAAACAAAAAAGTAAAAGAACGTGCAGGTAAATTTCTGTTTTATGTACTTAGTATATTGAAATCATAAAAACTGCAAAAGGTTTCCCGGTATAAATGGCGAATAATGTTTGTACAGGTTATGTTAAAATGCAATGTAAGAATTTTATTACATAAACCATTTAAAATATAAGGAATAAAAAATGTTTAAAAATAGGTTTAAAATACTATTGGTTTTTATCTTAACCTCTTTCTTTTTCACTTCTGCTTTCCGCCTTTATGCAGAATCCATTGGCGAGAAAAAATTGAATAATACGGCAATTGATCTAACTTATTCTGAGATGGAAGATAAATTTGCAAATAATGTTTTTATCACAAAAGATAATGAATTTAAAGTTATTGTAGAAAAAGATTTAGAATTGGAAAATCTTATATCGCTTTGCAAAAAACAGGGTATAAAATTTGGATTGGCTTTAGGTGGGGGTTCCGCCAGAGGACTTGCTCACGTAGGAGTAATTTTAGTGCTTGAAGCGTACAAGATTCCAATAGATTTAATTGCCGGAACCAGCATTGGTTCTGTCATTGGAAGTCTTTATGCCAGTGGGGCAAGCATTAAACAACTTGAAGAAGCAGCACTTTCCATTAAAAAAAGTAAAACTCTTCTCATGTTAGACCCTACCTTTCCGCACTCAGGTTTGATTAGTGGTGACCGCATAGAAAAGATGCTCAATAAACTAGCCTTGGAAAATAAAACCTTCAGAGACCTTATTATTCCCTTTGCGGCAGTGGCCACAGAATTAGAAAATGGAGCTGAAGTCATTATTGATCAAGGAAAATTAATCGACGCTGTGCGAGCAAGTATTTCCATACCGGGTATATTCACACCTGTAAAATTTAAAGATTACTATCTGGTGGATGGAGGGGTGGTCAATCCGGTACCGGCCGATGTAGCACAGACGATGGGAGCCGATATTATTATCGCAGTCAATCTATCTAGAATAAATCCCTATGTTCCTACACTTAAACTAAATATGGACGATATTTCTTTAGAAGTATCAAAAAGATCTGATGAAGAAGATGAATCCAGACTAAAACGAAAAATAAACCAGTTAAAATCAACCTTTGAGAGACCGTCTATCTTTGAAATCATCAACCAGTCTATTGATATTATGGAAGCAAAGATAACTGAACACTCCCTGGAAGAAGCGGATATAGTCATCATTCCTTTTGGCATCAAAGATATCAAAACCTTGGATTTTGATGAAGCAGAATTAATTATTAAAGGCGGCATTATGGCCACACTCATTAATATTCCCAACATTAAGGAAGCTATAAAAGAAAAATTAGAAGAGAAAAAATGATAAGAAATAGTAAGAATAACAGATGATATATTTTTTTAAACTCCATACAAAAAAGAATAAATTTATTTTATTTTATTCTATTCCGATATTTCTTTTTACTCTTATATTAATATTAAATTTCGCTGGTCCGTTAGAGGTATTTTCTTCTCAACCTGACAGTAAGACGATAATCGCATCCGGAGTTGTTCCTCATCATCTGTTAGCAAAACCAATGATTGATAATTTCTTTCAATACATCTCATCATTTGGAAAAGTAAAAAATTTGATTCTCTTAAGTCCTGACCATTTTCAAAGTGCATTAATAAATCATGACCGGTCATTGATCACTCTTGACCGGAAAACGAATGAAAATGGTTTTTGTGAACTACCATCAAACATTCTTCTTCTCGATAAGTTATTAGAAAACAATCTTGTAACATGTAACAGTTCTGCAATCTATTATGACCATGGGATTATGAATTTACTCCCTTTTATTGAAAAATATTTGACTGAAGCTAATATCCTACCCATTTTAATTCCTGAAGATATATCCCGTGAACAAATTGAACAACTGGTAAGAACAATCGATAAAAATACTTCATCTTCAACTGTCATGGTTGCCAGTGTTGATTTTTCTCATTACCTTCCGGGAAATGCTGCTGCTTTTCATGATACAAAAAGCATAAGGACTTTGTTAAATTTTGAGAAAGATAGTTTTAAAAATTCAGAAGTCGATTGCTGGCAGGCACTTTACGCTATCCGCTTTTTTACTAAATTACGAGATTGTGAAACACCCTGCATGATAGAGCATAATTATGCAGATGATTTCCTGGATTTTGACACAGAAAAGACAACTTCATATTTCAGCCTGGTTTATAAAAATAAAAAATCTCAAGGAATCAATACTCATTCAGTTGTCCCAGAGCATGCTCGGGACGTGAAAACCCTTCTTTTCACCGGTGATATCATGTTAGACCGGGGAGTTAAGGAATTAATGCAGGTAAATAGCCTTTACTATCCTTTTTTAAATATTCACCAGTTCTTAAGGGGTGTTGATATTGTTTCCGGCAACCTGGAGGGTCCGATTGTGAATGAACCACCTTATTTTTCCCGTCAATCCTTAAGGTTTGCTTTTGGATTTGATGCACTTGAAACCCTTTCTTCTGCAGGCTTTAATCTGCTTTCTCTGGCCAATAATCATACTTTGGATATGGGAATCAATGGTTTTAATGAAACCATAGAACATTTAGATGAATACCACATCCATTCAACGGGCAATCCTTTTAATCTAAAATCTTCAGAACATGGTAATTGTTTCATTTTTGATGATATTATCTTTGCTGCTTTTAACCGGATACTCCCCTTCAAGAAAAAAGATACTGAAATTTTAAAAACGATTAAGCATTTACAAACTAGTCATCCGGAAAAATTAATCACTATCAGCATGCATTGGGGCAATGAATACCGGGAAAACTGTTCGAGAGCACAGAAACAATTGGCTCACCGCATGATTGACGCAGGAGCAGATTTAATCATAGGTCATCATCCGCATGTGGTTCAAAACATCGAAAGCTACCGGGATAAACTTATTTTTTATTCACTGGGCAATTTTGTGTTTGACCAATCTTTTTCCAGTGAAACACAGGAAGGTCTCGCTGTCGGGCTGGAAGTGTATCCCGAACAATTGATTTTCCGTCTTTTTCCCATAAAAATCGATTTATGTCAACCTGCATTAATGAACCACCTTGATGCTCAAAAATTTTTATCAAAATTGGCCAAACGCTCTGATGTGCAATTGGTTGACGATATAGAGAGTGGTATAATGGTAATCAAAAGGAGATGATTATAATGATAAATATATTTTCTACCTTTATTAATAGAAATTTTAAACAAAAAGATAAATTTCTGATTTATTTTCATTCATTTTTTTTTATCCTGGTACTTTTTCTCATTCTGTTTATTATGGCTCTAAATGCAAATTGCCAGGATATTACCTTCAAACAGCTCATCCGTCCGGAAGAAATTTTTTCAGAGGAAATTCATGTATCTCCCGGAATTCCAGCCCATCCACTACCAATAAATGCAGAAGACATAGTTAATTATGAAGATTTTTCTAATAAAATCCCAATATCCGGCGATAGTTTTTCATTACTGCAAAAGAATGGTTTTGTGGTCATTCCCACTCCCCGGGAAATTACCGATAGAGAACTTTCCCTCAGATTCTCATCCAAGAAAAGCTCTCCTTCCGATGATTTTGTGGCATTTTATGAAGTTTTGAAAGATAAGGATTTGCCTATATTCATTACCACTGATTCCATGCTTCATTATTACCACATCTTTTTCGAAACCATTTTAATGAAATTGGAAAAAGACCTTTTTTTTAGCGATATCTGGAATATAAGTTTGGAAATGTTGGATGCTTCCCTGGCAGAATATGAGCAGAGTCAAGGGGATATCAAGGAAGCAGCGAAAAGAAATGCAGCTTATCTTTCTGTCGCATTAGAGTTATTGAGACCGAAAGAAGAACAGATAGTTAATGACGATATTTTAAAGGATGAGTATTGTGAACCCGGAATGGATGCTGAGACTTGTGAAAAGATGATTAGCAACTTGAAGGGTTTTTTAGGTGAATTGAGCAGTTATAATTATTTTAGTGTAGAAGAAAGTGATGAATTTCGTTTTTATATACCTGCTGAAATCAGTGAAATCGTTAAAAAGGAAATTGAATTAATTGAACTGCACGAAGGTTGGGAGAATTCACCACTTTTTGTGTACCGGGAGGATTATTCACAATATTTCCCCCGTGTGCATTATACTAAATCAGAAAAACTAAAAAATTATTTTAAGGCTTTGATGTGGTATGGCAGAATAACTGCCCTAATACAGGGCACGCCTGATTTATCTCCGGGAGAATCCATTTGCACAGGAAATATTGAAGGGATTATTTCAGATTATGATGCTAAAATCCAGACTCTACAGGCACTCTTGCTCACCAGCTACTTTGCACAAAGTCAGGGTATTCAAGAAAGATGGAACAGAATCTATGCGATTACCTCATTCCTGGTCGGTTTTTCGGATGATTTAGGACCTTATGAATATCATGAAATATTAAAAGATTTTGATAGGCAAAAATTGGACGAAGACTATCCGAAAATCAAAGAAGCTTTGTTAGGTATTCCACATAATCCTAAAATTTATAGCGGATTGGGCGAATGTGAATTACTGATGCCCTGCCCTCCTCTTTCAGAAGAAAATATTCAGGCATTAAAATTACAGGCAAAAAATCTTTTGAATAAAACCAAAGGATTCCGATTACTGGGACAGAGATTTACTTTGGATTCCTGGCTTTTTTCAGAAATAGTTTCCCCGTATAGCGGTGAATATACCGGAGAAAAACTTCCATTACCCACTGATGCCCGGCCGTTTACTTTTTCCTGGGATGATGATTACATAGAATACAGGCAAAATCGTCCCTTCAGTTGGGTCAAGACAGAAGTCGATTCCTGTCCACCACCGGCAGAACGGGAAGTAAAAGGATTTCCCAGGGGATTGGATTTGATGGCTTTGATGGGTTCACAGAGAGCTAAGGAAATCTTACAGGAAACCGGAGACATGCATTATTCAGATTACGAAAAGAAATTTCTAGCATTAAAGGAGGAAGTTGAAAGTTTAACTCCTTTTGATTGGCAAAAGACACTTTATATGAATTGGCTTTATGTCTTAAAGGCTTTGTTAGAGACCAATGAATCTGAATCTCCCGGATACCCCCTGTTTATGCAGACAAAATTCTGGGAGGATAAAGAGTTAAACACCGCTTTAGCTTCCTGGACGCAGCTAAGGCATGACACTATTTTATATGTTAAACAAAGTTATACCATGGCTGAAAAAGGAGGCATGTTCCAGCCTCCGATAGTAGGATACGTAGAACCGGTGCCGGAATTTTACAATCGGCTTTTAGCATTGACCAGGATGACCAATCGGGGAATAGGGAATCTTCTTTCACCTGAAGCATCTGAAAGATTGAATGTAAGCACCGGATTGGAAAGATTGGCAGAGATATTAGAAAGATTAAAAGACGTTTCAATTAAAGAACTTGAAAACCGGGCTTTAGATGATGGAGAATACCGGTTTATTGAAAGCTTTGGCAGTATTTCTGAAAATCTAATTGAAACCATTTCCGGAGGAAAAGCAGATCCCTCTATCTATAAAACGGTTTTAGTAGCAGATGTGCATACCGATGGAAATACTAAAAAAGTCCTCGAAGAAGGTGTTGGTTATATTAAGACAATGGTTGTAGCATATCAACATCCGGACGGGCATATTCTATTGGGAATTGGACCGGTTTTCAGCTATTATGAATTTAAACAACCTATGGATGAACGTTTGACCGATGAAGCATGGAGAGAGATATTGGATACCAATCCTCCATCTCAACCAAAATGGGTGCATGGTTTTTCCCGCTAATCGTTTTTTTGTTGATTCAATAATTAAGCAATGAACTTTTGTAGCATTATTTTGGCTGATACAATCAATTTATTTTTAGGTTTATATTTTAGCGGGAGGTTTAGAATTTTTCCTTTAAATATTTTGATAATGTTTTTCCAGGATTATCATAGGATGCAAAAAGTGAGAAACAAGCCAGGGAATGTATAAATTCAACAGGGTAATCCATTTGGCTCCAGACTTTAAAACCGTCTTTTGCCAGTAAAGCTATGCCAACATTATTATAGTGATTCGGTTTTTTCATATCCCCCTCTGCCTGGCTGCAGGCAATAATTGCCGGTTTTTTCTTATCTTTATAAAAAGCACGTAATTCATCCAATATACTTGTTGGGGCATTCCCGGCACCAAAACCGAAGATACAGAGAATTCGCTCTCGTCCGTTTAACGTAGGTTTTATACCTGGTGCACACATAATCCAACTAATTTTTTCATATATGTTCGGTGCTTCTTCTTCTGTGTATTCTAAAATTCTATCGACTCTTGAAGAGTATGCATTATTTTTCTTTATTTTTAGGAGATTATTTTCTTTCAATGCCCATTCAGGATTAAAATATACCGGCATTGCATTTAATGCAGTAAAAATATCCGGATGTAATGCGTGAGCCTTATGAGCCCTATCACCGGGAATCAGCTTCCAATTGCAATAAATCCATACTCCGACAAAATTAGAACAAACCACTTGTGCAGCTCCGCGTAAATTGACCATAACATCTCCCGGTAGATAATCCAGGGTAAGCTGGCTACCTGTTACAATAATGGGAATAGTGATTTTTGGAAAGCATATTTTTAACCATGCAGAAAGATATGCCATGGTATCCGTTCCGTAGAGGATTAATACTCCATCAAGACCTTTTTTAATTTCTGAAGTAATGAGAGAAGTTATTGTCAACCAGTGCCCAGGGTGTATATTAGAACTGTCTTTACCTGGAATTCCAAGGGGTTCACGGCAAATGACTTCATCAACAGCTTTATCTTTAAAAAACTCTTTTACGGAATCATGAAGTGATTCAAAATTCTCTGAATCTGGACCTGCAGACTTTGTATCCCCTTGAAAACCACTGGCAATGGTCCCTCCGGCAAAAATAACTAATATTCTCCTCATTTACAACACCTCCAAGAATTATTATAACATCCTGTAATAAATAATTGGAAAATATTTGAGGATTTTTAGCTATCTTTTGAATAATTCTATTTTGATTGTAGATATTCTAATTTATATTGATATTTCAGATTTTTCATCCGAAAAAGACCATTTACCACACCTGTCGCCCCATCGGGCAACCAATTCATCTTCGATAAATATTTCTACCACTTCACAGTGATTTGGGCAACCATCACATTCAAATCCGCGGGTACGATATTGCTTATCAATTAGATTAAATCCTCTGAAATTTGTTTCTTCTCCTGTTTCATCAGTTTTTTCTTTAGCCAGCAAAGCGGCTCCTATTGCTCCAATAATCTTATGGTGTTTTGGAACAGTTATTTCTACCCCTAATTCCTTTTCGAAAAAAGCTTTTATTCCCAAATTCGATGCAACGCCTCCTTGAAAAAATATGGGGGAACGTACTTTTTTACCCTTGGCTACATTATTCAAATAATTTCTTACCAATGCTTCACATAATCCGCCAATGATATCCTTTTTTTCATAGCCTAATTGTTGTTTGTGAATCATATCTGACTCTGCAAATACCGTGCATCTACCTGCAATCCTTACCGGATTATCTGATTGCAAAGCATAGTTTCCAAATTCCTCAATAGGAATTTTTAATCTAAAAGCCTGATGATCGAGAAAAGAGCCGGTTCCGGCAGCACAAATCGTATTCATAGCGAAATCAACCACAATACCGTTCTGTAATATAATGATCTTGGAATCCTGTCCTCCAATTTCAAAAACCGTACGGACATTCGGATTGATATGTAAAGTAGCTACCGCCTGAGAAGTAATCTCGTTTTTTATAATATCAGAGCCTACAATGGTTCCTGCCAATGTTCTTCCACTCCCTGTAGTCCCTACGCCCCTCACATTAATGCTGCTTAATGAGATATTCTGTCCCATTATTTCCATTCCCTTTTTTATTGCTTCAATAGGTTGTCCTTGAGTTCTGAGATACACTTTGCTCAAAACTTCCCCCGCCTCATCAATAAGGGCAAGATTGGTACTAATTGAACCTACATCAACTCCCAAGTATTCCGGCATAATGACTCCTCCTTTCCCTCTTTTTTGCTTTCAAGAGATCTACAAAAGCTTCCAATCTGGTAATGAGACCTTCCTCTCCGGTCTGCTCGTCATAGATTTGAGTTAACACCGGAAAATCAAGATCTTCGCTGACTTTCTTGCTAATTGTCTCAGCAACAATCTCAGGCATACAAGTGAAAGGAACAACCTGAATGGCACCTTCCATTCCCTGCTCTGAGGCAAGTATGATGTTACCAATTGTATTTTGACCTTCGCCGCCTACTGAATGAGTAAGGTAGGTCTTTGCTGCATCTTCAATATCTTTCTGTAACTGGTTGTCTTGAAATAATTTTAAAAAAGAAGAAACCCATGGCACAGCACTGATTCCCCTATCCACCTCAACACCCAAATATCCAAGCTTCTCTTCAATATGATAATTTACAAAAGGCTCCAATGCCACATAAAATTCACCTACTAATTTTACTTTTATAATATCTTTCTTATTGTTAGTTTCAATGATTTTGTTAAAATCACTGAAAATCTCCTTTGTATATTGACGTATCACTTCTATTGAATTGGCTTCATCAATTAAGGAAAGTCCTTTCTCAAGAATCTTTGTAGTATCTCCTTTTTTCTTCTCTCTTGGCCTGGCCTTTAAAGCTGTTTTTTCCATGGTTTCTATAGCTAATAACTTTTCCCAGCTTATTTTTATTGCTTTTAAGAAAATGAATATAGAATGTTTATTCATCAATAAATGTAGATTTTTTATTAATTGCATAATATTTCCCTGGGGTTTTTCTAAAGAAATCATTTGAAATTTATATCCTAAATCAAGAAGAATCCTTCTTTGAATTTCCGCATAATAACCAAACCTGCAAGGACCCCATCCTCCAACCATTAGTATGGTATCTGCTCCTTTTTCCAGGGCTTCAATAAAATTTCCTAATAGAATCTTTAAGGGTAGGCAGCAGTATTCGGGAGAATACCTTACTCCAAGATCAAGCGTTCGTTTGCTATTTGGAGGAGGCAAAATAACTTCATGTCCAAGATTAAAAATCAATGATTTAACTGCAATTGGAGTAAGCTGACCAAAATTAGGCATGGTTATTTTCATGTTTTTTTCTCCTTACTATCATATCAATAAAAGCTTCTGCGCGCGTATCTATTCCGGCTTCTCCGGTATGCTCATCAAAAACAAATTCAGTATAGGCAACTGTAGGGTTATTTTTACATTCCTGATGCATTATTTCACCAACCAAAGAATCTTCGCCGCACTCAAAGGTTGTAAGGTGAATGATGCCGTCAATTTTCTTTTTAAAAAAATAGAAAGCTGAGCCTAGTGTTTTTTTGGAAAGTGTCCAAAAAATTGGCTTATAGAGTTTTCGAAGCTGTTTTTTGATTTCCTTTTTACTGACCATCTCCGCGGTCAGGGTATGAATCTTTTTCTTTTTCAACTTCAAAAATAAGTTTAGGTTGACAAAGGAATCATTAACCAGATAGGAATGCCCTATCAATGCGATATTTATGTGACTCTCAATACTATTTTTAGCATCATTTAATCTTTTACTGAGTATTTTATCATCCAATAAATTGTTATTTATATACATTTGAAATGCATTTTGCGCCTTATAAAAAGCTTGATAAATCTTTTGGGAATCATTTGTGATAAGTTTTCCAACTTTATAAAAACTATTTTTAAAGTTGGTTTTTGCTTTCCTGATGTCAATAGTAGGTTCAATCATTGGAGGAAGAGAAGGTATTGAACTTTTAAGCATATCAGGAAGGCCGATAAATTTTGGACAAAAATATGCACCCTTTTCTACGCATATCATTCTGGGCACAAACAAATAATCTACTTTATCTTTAAGATATAATGCATGCCCATAAAACAGTTTTACCGGAAGACATACTTCACTAATGGCAGACTTTATCCCCAGATTTAATATATCCTTGGTTGTATTGCCTGAAACAATGACTTCAGCTCCAACGTTTTCTAAAAAATCCTTCCATAAAACATAATATTCATAATAGAGTAATGATTGAGGAATTCCTACTTTTATTTTACTCATATGATTTGATATTTCCCCCTGAAAATTTTATTATCTATTATGTCCGAGCATTGGAACAAATCTCACTCCAATGATTCCTTTTGAATTGATTTCTCCTTTTATCTTAGTAATACTCATCAAGGTTTGAACATTCCATATCCCCCCAACAGGTATCACAATTCTTCCACCATTATCTTTGATTTGTCGAATAAGTGACGGTGGAACATGATCGGGAGCACAGGTAACGATAATTGCATCATAGGGAGCATTTTCTTCCCATCCATAATATCCATCACCCACCTTAAAATGAATATTTTCATAACCTAAATCATTTAACAATTTTTCTGATTTATTTGAAAGACTCTCATATATTTCAACGGTATAAACTTCTTTTACGATTTCAGCTAATACTGCTGCCTGATAGCCTGAACCGGTGCCAATTTCTAGAACTTTTTCATTTCCATTCAATTCCATAAGCTGAGTCATTAAGGCTACAATATAGGGTTGAGAAATGGTTTGGCCTTCGCCAATAGGTAATGGACCATCATTGTAAGCGGATTTGATAATCCGTTGGTCAACAAATTGATGGCGGGGAATGGTGAGCATCGCCTGCAAGACTTTTGAATCGGTTATATCTCTCCTTTTCAATTGAGTTACAACCATATTTTGTCTCTTCTGATAGTATTCATCTAAGCCATTGCATTCATACACATATATTAACATGAATAAAAAAACTAAAAATATGATTAAAATTAAAATGAGTGATTTTTTCATAAAACATCTACTTTTCATTTAATCATCTTATATCAGGTAATTGTTATGGCTCATAGATAAGACTGCTTTTTATTTAAATCATTTTATCAAGAATGCTCACTATAGTAAAGGTTATCTATAAACTATCAAATAAAGAGATATAGTATAAATACTAATCATAATGATTTTGGGAAGATGAATAACACAATGAACATACTCATCATTAAAAGGAATATTTGGATAAATATCGAATTATACATAAAAAGATAAGACAAAACAGGTTAAAGTAATTTAGGAAAAAAGATGAAAATAGTGAAAATAAATGACCATTTTCAATTATTTACTGGTATATTCTTTTTCTCTTTTTCAATTTTGCTTTTTGAACTTTCGCTTACAAGAGTATTTTCCATTCTTCAATGGAATTTCCTGGCATTTATGATTATCAGTATAGCCTTTTTGGGATATGGGGCCAGCGGGACTTTTTTATCTGTTTTTTCAGGAATATTAAAGAGAGCTGATGGGGAAAGCTTATTTAAATATCTTACATTTTTTTCATTGCTCTTTTCATTAACTTCCTTGCTATCGGTTTACATTATCTCTAAAATTCCCTTTGACCTTTACCGGATAATCATTGATAGATATCAATTGTTTTATTTGTTTGCTTATTATCTAGCCATAGCTTTTCCTTTCTTTTTCGCAGGTATTTGTATTTCTATTGCCATATCCAGATTGCCCGCGGAAGTGAACAGAATATATTTTTACGATTTAATAGGAGCCTCATTTGGATGTATTGCTTTTTTAGTCTTGGCTAATTTCATTGATTTGAACCATTTATTAGTTTTCCCTTCTTTGCTCTCCTTTTTAGCATCCTATCTCTTTTCTTTAAAATTAAAACATAAGAAATATTTACTCTATTTCATGGGCGTTTTGGCTTTTGTTCTTCTATTTGTTAATGTTGAGAATTTTTATTCATTTCCGGTAAATCCCTATAAAAGCTTATTTTCTTTACTGCGTTATCCTCAATCAAAGATTATTGAAAAGCGCGATAACAGCATCTCCCAGCTTAAAATAGTTAAAAGCAGTGGCGTAAAATACGCACCCGGATTAAGTTTAAATTTCTCAGGAGAAATTCCCGAACAATTGGGATTAGTTACCGATGATGATGGATTAAGTGCAGTTTCACAATTGGAAGAAAATATCAATTTTACAGGTTTAAAAAAAATAGAATTTTCTGATTATATTTCTTCTGCTTTAGGATTTCACCTGATAGATGATAATGAAAAATCAAAAGAAATACTCATCATTGGTCCTGGCGGAGGATTAGATATTTTGGGAAGCCTTTACCATGGATTAAACAATATTTGGGGAATCGAAATAAATCCTAACGTAAAAATTCTACTAAAAGAAAATTTAGGTGATTATTCTGGAAATATTTACAATCGCAAAGGGATAAATATTCTATCCGGAGAAGGAAGAAGCATATTGAAAGGATTGGATGATAAATTTGACTTAATTCAAATTTCATTAATCGGTTCATCTAATACTGCTTCCGCTGGATTCTATAGCATTAGTGAAAATTATCTCTACACTATGGAAGGATTTAATGATTTTTGGCAGCATCTGTCTGATAAAGGAAAAATAAGTATCACCCGTTGGCTAAAATTTCCTCCCCGCGAAATTATTCGTCTATGCAGTATCAGCTTAGAAACTCTCAATCAGTTAGGGATAAAAAATCCTGAAAATCATCTGGCAATAATCCGCAGTTGGGCAACCTCTACCCTTATTTTAAGTAAAAATGAAATAAGAGAAAAAGATAAATCAATCATTAAGAATTTTTGCGACAAAAGGAATTTTGATATTGTTTTTTTCTCCGGTATTGATGATGCGGAAGTCAATGTAAATCACGTGCTTGAGGAAAGCTATTATTACCGGGAAATAAAACAACTGGTTAATAGCTTTGAAAGGAATGAACAAAAAGAATTCTACAAAAGTTATTTTTTTAATGTATTCCCTGTCACCGATAATCAACCCTATTTTTTTTATACTTTAAAGTGGAAAAATATCCCCGGCATCATAAAAAGTACAGCCAATTGGCAGCCATTGATAGAGTGGGGAAATTTAATGATATTCTCAGCATTCATTCAGGGGATCATATTTAGCATTTTATTTATATTTTTACCTTTAATCTTGAAAAGATTTTCCATGACAACAAACAAAAGGGAAACAAAGATACTCTTTTTAATATATTTCGCTTCTTTAGGTTTAGGGTATATGCTTTTAGAAATCTCCTTTATGCAAAAATTCATTCTTTATTTAACTAATCCAAGTTATTCTACATCTATTGTTATTTTTTCCTTTTTGTTTTGTTCGGGATTAGGCAGTTTTTACTCTAAAAAAACTGAAAAAAACTATCTTAAATCTTTAAAGTTCATTATCATTTCAATATGTGTCATCTTATTTTTATATCAATTTATTTTGCCGCATATTTTTAATCATACTTTAAAATATAGCTTGATTGCAAAGATATTGATAACTGTGGGAATCATTTTTCCCCTGGGATTTTTAATGGGTATGCCATTCCCCCTGGGAATAAAGTTGGTTTATTCAATGTTCCGTGAAAAAAATGAAGGATTTATACCATGGTTGTGGGCAACAAACAGTTTTAGTTCAATTATTGCTTCTGTCTCCGCTATAATTATTGCAATCTATTTTGGATTTAAAGTTGTAGTTCTATTATCTGCTTTTATTTATTTGTTTGGGTTGTTTAATTTGATAAAAATAGGCCATAGATTCTGAATATACTTGTCAATATGAATTTACATTTAAGCATCTATTTCGAAGTTAATCGATTATTTTTCACTTAAATCATAACCCGGTGAGACTCGATAGAGAGCTTTAATCATCCTCTGCATGATATCCGGGATAAGAGTAAAATCCTGCCATTCTTTTCTATCAACCGTTGTTCCTTTCCAGGCATCAAAACCGACCACACCGGAAAATAAATGCATATATAAACCATAGTTTTCTTCCGGGTAACCGCAAAATGAAAAATCCGGATTTATGGTTATTTCCGCTTTATTTAATTGATAATTTTTCCAATGGGTATCCACATGTCCACAAAGTTTTTGCTCTCTTAATGTATGGTCATAGAAAATTTTTACCGGACTGTAGGGATTATCGCTAAGATAGAAATTAACTTTTGCTCCTGTGACCTGATTCCATTCGTCCAAAATCTCCTGCATTTTATAAAAATTAGTAGTATCAAACACTTCGACAGTGCTATCTGGCCAACGAACAGTCTTATTACCTCCCCAGCCAAAATTCTTCAGCAATTCTCTTTCCTGAGATATTAGTAAAGGCATATTTTTTACGACAGATAGCAGAATTGATTTAATATTTCTATCTCCATTACTATCAATAACTTCACATGTGATTTCATAATTACCGGTCTGATTCGGAGCTATCCAAGTAATATTTGGACCATCGCCGGAAATAATTCCACCGGAAGCAGACCAGATATAATGGAGAACATCTCCGTCTTCATCAGCGGCATAACAAATCAGACTACTAGAATTATTGATTTGAAGCGTATATGGCTGTGCAATTAGTGAAGAGATAAAAGGAGGGTGATTTTTCCAGGGAATGACTTCGATCATGATACCTTTATTATTGGATTTTCCTTTCACGATATGCTTTATCTCAAACAACAAATATGAACCATCTTCTTCGATTGCATTGACCAATAGCACATTACCCGATTGTAACTTTTCCAATTGGGGAGTCACATTCCGAAAGATAAAAACGCCTCGATCCGGAGAAATGTAACTTATTTCTGCAAAAGATTGTTCATCCAGAATAATTGTTCCTTGCGGAATAAAATCCGGTACTTCAGGTGAGGTATTATCTATCGCTATTATTTCCATGCTTCCAAAAAATAGCATGATAAAAATTGAAAATAAAATAAAAGCAAAGATTTGATAATATTTATTAAATCCAATGTATCTCATGATATATTATTTCCTCCCTTTCTGTATCCCTATTTTTAAATGAGTGACAATAGTCTCTAACTAAGAAGTGAAAGGATAACGGGGTTTTAAATTATTATACTATAAATCTTATTATATTCTTTATTTTATTTATTTATTTTTATAGAACGGACTATTATTTGTATATTATTCAGGTATTTTTCAAAATCTGCTTCGATGGTATTAAAACTAAAAACATAATATAAGTCATTAATGATTGATTCATATCGGATGTATTTGAGTATTTTTTTTCCAAACTTCATCGTATATAATGTCCTTTGGGCGGGATGTTCCGAAAGTTTATCAGGAATGGATTCCAAAAATACTGCACCTGCTTCTTTTAAGTTCTCCATGTTCTTTGCAGCTAATTCCGAAAGATTTTTTTCTGCTCCAAATAAAGGCGTGGGACGGAAAGTCAGGGTACCTTTAAACTCGGGAAGATAGATGAGTACCCCCTTTTCCTGAGAAGATTGGTTAATCCACTTCTCCGGATGAATAAGTGAAAAATCCAGATATTTATCCTGATAATGATATAAGACAAATCCTCCCGGGAATTCCGTGGTTTCCGTACCTTGGGCGCTGATTAACAAACAAAAATTAAAAATCACTACGGCAACTAAAACAACAAAAATGTATTTCTTCATACTTTACATCACTCCTAATATATTAAAATTAACTAGTCTCAAGGAGACGATTATCCTCTTTGAATATCCGTCTCCTTAACATCATTTAATAACTTTTCAATTCATTATTCTAACTCTAAATCAAAAGTTTTATTCGTTTTATCTTTCCATACCCCCATAGAATATAAGGAAGGTGAAAAAACTTTTTCCAGCCAGGTATTTGGTTGGCAATGCCATATTGTCTTGGTATCTAAATCTTCTACCCAAATCTCACTAATATACCAACCTGGTCCAACTCCACCATTATCATGTTTTACCTGAATCTTGTTAACAGATCCTAAATCCGTACAGCTAACAAAAATATGATCTAAATCTCCTTTTTCGAATGTACCGACGTTTTCAGCAGAACGAGGGGGTAATCCTATTGAATATATCGTAAACCAGTTTGAACTATTTTCATCTTGTCCATACAGTTTTATACTAATTTTTGCATCAGTCCCAGCATAATCCTTACTACCTGTTTTTATGGTGATTCTATATCGACTTGTTAATTTATTATAAAATATATCTGTATCATCCTGGGGAAGTTCTTTTCCTAATTTTTCTTTATCAACCGTAAGATCATAAATTTCATTATCCTGATACTGCCATTTATCCGGCTCACCGACATTATAACAATCAAATAAATACCGACCTCCTCCGCAACAATCTTCTCCCGTCAGAGTAGTTGATACCAATAATACATCTTCACACACGTTGCAGGTAGGATAAAGCGCATGTTTTCCTTGTGCTGCACATAATATTAACCTACCATCCTGGCTATCGAAATCCAATTTTCCGTACATAAGCATACTAAAATCATAGTTTTCTGTAATGGTAGCAACATCAACTTTATTACATAGCCGGTAATAAGGGCTCCAAACGCTATGATGTATATCAGGGTCACGGTGAGCCGAAGTAAATACCCAATCTAAATCCAGTGTATGATTGTCAATGACTCTCCAGGCCATAAAAATACGCTCATGGTCTCCTTTGTGTGCAGTAAAACCAAAACGGCCATAATCTTCACTCCAGGTTACTACATAACGAAAAATGATGTATTTCGGTAATTGATTGGCATGGTAATCCGTCTCTCCAATTCCAGGTGAATAAGGATGAATTCGAACAAAATTGGCAACATGATCTGTTAAACTATTTAATATTTGTTGAGGTACTTTACCTACAAATGAACTAATTTCTGTACTCATTAGCGAATGTATACTATTTACTATATTTTGATTCATTAACCAGGGTTCTTCCTCATCTAATTCAATATATGGACTAATCCTTTCCATGGCTTTATCTTCCCATTGCTGATTGATTCCGTCACCATCTAAATCAATTTCAGAACCTTTTTCAGTTTCACTTACAAAAACTGAAAGGTTGCTAGTAAGGGTTTTTCCTTGATTTAATAAGTTTAATTCAAATTTGGGTTTCTGAGTAATAGTATATATTTCATTTTCGATGCTGATATGTCCGGTACGCTCTTCTCCACTATTATTGTTCTGAACAGAAAAACTTAAGATTTTGCTTCCCGGTCCGCTTCCTCCTGAAACAACCTCTATCCAATGTACATCAGATACTGCTGTCCATTGACAATCGAAATTAGAAGAAGTCACGGTAAATTCTCCAGTACCACAATAAGAAGAAAAATGAGAATTATCCTTTGAGAGATTATAACTACAAGGTGCTATCTTAATATTTTGACTAATTTGATTAGTCTGTCCATTATTATCGGTAACGGTTAAAGTAACCAGGTATTCTCCTGCAGTAGAAAATATATGGTCGATATAGTCCTGTTCTTGCTCCTTTTCATCCGTTCCATCGCCAAAATCCCAATGATAGCTTGATATTTCTCCATCCAAATCAACAGATAAGGATGCGTCAAAATGAACAATTTGTCCGGTTTGCGGCAAAACAGGGTCAAAAGTAAAGGAAGCAGTAGGAATATGGTCTTTTATGGTGATGACAAACTCTTGGGATACAGGACCATAGGAAACAGTTATTTTAGCCGTTTGGCTACCACTTACAATTGTCGGAGTATGCCAAGTATATTCCAAATTTTTATTGTTTGCTTTTATCAATTCACCTTCTTCAAAATTCACTGTAAGATTTTCGTTAAAGCTTGAATTATATTCTGTCCTAAATTTTACTTTTACTTCTGTATTATCCCATACCTCATATGCTGTCCCTGCGTTAGGTCTTATTGAAACAAGTTCAATGTCTAACCAGCCAGAATCAGCCGCAGAGAAGGAAAACAAATTAGATCCAGGAATAGGTGGTTCAAATCCACCACGAGAATTCGCAAAAAAATACACTTCATCATTATAAGTAACAGTATTATTCAGATAAATTTTATAATCAGTAGGTATAGGATAAATTCCAGTTAACTCTCCATTAATCAATGAATACTTCTCAAATTTATTATAGGTCCATGCTAAGATTTCATCTTCACCCAATAACTTAAAATTTCCCGGTCTTGAGATTATTAAAGATGGAATTTGCTTACTAAAGATTAGGGACCCATCTTGCCGGTAATAATTCAGGACATCTCGCAAAGCACCTTCTCTATTCTGAAAGAGAAGAATATTGCCTTGATGATCAAAACCACTGGTGTTAGTTTCATCAAAAACATTTTCATCAAAAATATTCAGTATATTTCCGGAAGAATCAGCTAAAATATAGTAATATCTTTGAGATTCTCCCTTTTTATGATATCTTATTCGAAATAAGAATTTATTTTGATTTTCATCTAAAACCGTAAGAGGTGTAGGTCCTAAATATCCATAAGAATATTCAACACCTAGATCAGAAGGAGAATATGATTTCAATATCTGGCCTTCCTTATCAATAAATTTCAATAACCACTGTTTCTCATTTGGATTATCGTAATTACTACAAAACAATATTGGGATAGGGAAGGTTGAGATTTCAGAATGATAATGAGGCAAGAAAATGCGCACCTCATTATAGATTTCTTCTAGGGTAAATTTTACTTCTCCACTTGTAGACATACCCTTATATCCTGCATTATTACCTCGACTATCACTAAATGGAAATATTATCAGATCATCTACACAAAGTATTTTTCCTCTTCCGCCTTTACTGACATCAGGTTCAAATATTACCTGTCCAACATCCAAGTCAATCAGTTGACATAGATTTCCATAATACGTAATCAAATAGCCATCATCAGTTATCTGATTAGATGAACCATGAAAACTAATACTTTCTTTTCCTTCAGTGGATAGATCCACTCTAATAGTTTCATAATTTTTACCTCTTTTACTTAAATAAGTAAGATAATTATCCACTAAATATGGCGAAAGAAAATGGGATTCAGGACAAGATACTTCATAAACAATATTCTCTGTGTCAAGATTAATCACTTTTATATTTGATTTTCCGTAAACAAAAGCGAATAAATTGTTCTGTTGGAATGAATAATTTACCGTTGCCTGACCTTCATTATCTAGGGAAAGTAGTAAGGAAAGATGTTCAGTGCTATTAGCAGGCTGTTGTTGGTTCGTGTTCTGAGCAATAGCTATATTCTGAAAAGTAAAACTTATAGCTAGTAACAATATTAATGTAAAACAAAAAACATTATAGTTGAAGAATCTTTTTAATTTTCTTAATTTCATTTTCCCCTCTCAACCTATTTCAGAACACAGTAAAATACTTTTTACCAAAGTGATTTTATAGTAAATATTTAAGCAATATTTTACCTTATTTTTATATAACTGTATTTTAAAAATGCTTCATGTAATGGAAAGCTAATTTTTACAGCATCTTCTAAAATTACCCTTTAAAAATATTTATTGTTTCCCGGTATCGGAAATCCGGACCTCGTAAGAACCGGTTGGCTGTCCTCCGATATACAGAATAATGCTTTCCTCATTAAAAGCCACGTGATTATCATCTGGGGATATACGTTCTACCCTAAAGAAAAATGTAGATGCACCGGATACAAAATCCCTGGGAATAGCGATTAAACCATGGCAGGTATAACCAACCGGATCATCCGGAGGTGATACGTTAGGTAGAGTAATTTCTGTAGTTCTGAAAACACCTCCCATCTGCCCGCTCCCCGGGAAACCATAGATAAGTCTGAATTTTGCAGGAAAACCCTTTCCTCCACTGCTTCGCCTGGTTGCCAAAGCAGTCATATCGAGTGTTAAATCAGAATTTCCCGGAGGAATGTCATTGAATGTCCATTCCATATAATCCTGGCAGTTAGGATCCCGTAGCCAGTACCATCCCTGAATCCTGTTGCCGTTAGAATTGTAGCTCGTAGCGATAAATTTTTCTATAGAAGCAGGTTGTAATTGTCCTGTCTGAGTAGATGGAGAACCGGAAATATTGATAGATAACCGGTAATCTCCTTCACCGGTAGAACGACGTATTCTGATATTCCAAAATCCAGTTACCTCAATGACATGTTGAAGTGTTTTAACATTATTTTGAGTATCAACTATACCTTCACTGTAGGTAGAATTGGGTCGATAAAGAAATGGGCTAAATCTTGCATCTGAAGGAGATGTAAGTCTAAGATTTATTGTCTGGCCTTCTTGTAAATATATTTTATACCAATCATATTTATCTGAAACATTTAAGAATCCTGTAAATTGACCTGTGTGAATTTCAATTGCTTCTTCAGAATTATTTCCGGCATCTTGATTGCTTCCTGCATCGTTCTGGTTCTGAATATCTACTGAAAGCTGATATTCTCCTTCACCGGAAGAACGACGTATCCTGACATACCAAATTCCGCCAATAGTAGCCACATACTGGAGAGTTCTAATATTATCCTGTCTTGTACTGGATCCAGCACTGGAAGTTGATTCAGGTTTTCTTAGATAAAGAGTAAAATTACCTCCGGTAGGTTGAGCAAGTTGGAGATTAATTATTTGTCCTTCTTGTACGTTTAATCCATACCAGTCCTCTTTATCAATTTGGTTTTCGGTTGTTTGTCCTCCAAGACTCCCGGTATAGACACCGGATTGAATTAAGAATGCATTATCCTGATCATTGGTATCAGGTAACCGGTAGCCCTGATAAAACTGGTTTTCCTGAGAAGTGATAGAAATTGCCGTTTCTTCAGTTTCTATTATTTCAATGCTTTTCTTATTGAAAGCCAAATGATTATTATCAGGTGATATTCGTTCAGCACGTAAAAAGAGAACAGAGGCTTCTTGAAGCACTAATCTGGGAATAACAACCTGCCCGTTGCAGGTATATCCATCAGGATCACTTGAGGAAGATACATTAGGTAAGGTAACTTTTTGAGTTACAAAGACATTTCCACCCGGCACTTCATAGATGAGTAAAAATTCTGCAGGAAGACCTCTTCTTCCATTCGAACGGTTAGTCGCCAAACCGTTAATATCAAGGGTTAAATCGGCATTCCCGGGCGGGATATTTTCGAAAGTCCACTGGGCATAACCCTGAAGAGAATCATCTCTAAGCCAATACCATCCTTTGATTGAATCACCATTGGAATTAAAATCTTTAGGAAGGTTTGAACTGCTGGCAGCGAAAAGATTCATAGATAATATTAAAAAAACGGAAAAGAAAATTAGAAGCATAAATATCTTTTTTGATTTCATGATTTCTGTCTCCTTTATATATTTCATAATTTTAAAGAATATCTACTATTGAAATATCTAAATTCTTCTCTTTTTTATTTTTATAAAATTGCCCTACCTTTACACCTCCTTGTCATTAAATGTGGTTTTAAAATAATTTTTTTGACATTTAATATATAAAAACTGCCAAAACTTTTTTAAACAAAAGTGTTGGCAGTTTGGCAGTCATATCACAAAAGTGATTTAGATCCATAACTTTGTGCCCTATCCTTTTGGATAGTTTACTTTTTTCAACATTTTATAAAATGCACCTTGCTAACTGTTTTATAACTCAATAAATAAATACGACGTAAATTCATAAAAACCCTTCTTTGTGGATTTTTTTGCATAAAATCAAAAAAGAAGAGAAAAATTGTAATCAAATATTGTAAGTAATAGAGCAACAAAAAAAACAGAGGTAGATAAAAAATTTCTTATTTTACCTGACCTCTGAATTTTTAAATAATTATGGATTACTTTTTATTACATTGATTATATTTTTAACAATTTTAATTTTATGGAATATAATAACCTATTACTAATCTTGGACGTTTTGAAGTATCACCGGTATAGTCATCGGAAAAAAAATAAATCACTGATTCCGCTGTCGTTTCGTCCGAATCTTTTAAAACCAATCCATTGTTGGTAATACTACCGTCCACCCAATCCTGTACCAAGTTATCTATCTCCCAGGATATCCACCCTGTATATCCGGCAGTTGCAAGTTTTGTGATAATTGGAGTGTTTTCGCTAGTAGGTTGTATATTCCAGGTCATCACATTTTCAGTCCAATTACTTGTTACATTGTATAGACCGATTGGAACATCATTGCTCCCCCAGGTAAAATCTTGATAACAATAGAATTCTGCAACGTATACTTGAGCTTTTGGTGGTATATTGCTTAAATCAAATTGGTAGTAATAACGGACAATTTCAGAAGAGGTGGTACCGACTCCCCCATATTCAGAATTCGCGTGGTTTACTGTCGGAAATGCGCTGTTTACATCATTATCTTTTCCTACTGGTCCATCCTGAAGTATAACTACTTGAGAAAGGGCATATGTAAGTGGCGGATTCAAATACGATGTATTGTTTTCGGTTACCGCCACGGTAGCCTGCCAAATCTTATAGTGGAATTTATCAAGTGTGACGGTATGGTTGCCCACTTCGATATTGGGCAAGATGATGGGAGTGACCTGCCCAGTATCCACACCATCAACGATGACTCTTGCTCCGGCTGGAGTAGAGTTTACATCAATCGTACCATATTGAACGGAGGGGATTGAAGGAGTACAACCAACTAAGATCATCAAAACACATACTAGAAATGTAAAATATATAAAATTTTTATTATTCATATTGATACCTTTCCTTACTATTTTACTACTCTTTTATTTTTATAAACCATTACAACAATTGTGCGATGAATCTTGCTTTTTTACTTTTGTATAACCATAAAACCTCCCATGTTAAGCCATATAATCCCTAGTTTCTAAACAGTACACTTTCCCTATTGAATAATCTGGAAGCACCGATTAATGCAATTCCCGCAAAAAGTGAATTTGCAAGGGTAGTGAAAAGGATATGATTCCAATTTATTTTTCCTATTAAAATTTCTTTAAAAACGAAACTGCTATTTAAAATAGGAATAAAAAATAATTTTCCACTCAATTCTATTCCCTGGCTAATAGAGATAATCCCTAAAAATATTGTTAACATATAAATCGGAGTAACATAACTGGAGGCTTCCCTCATTGTGCGAGCAAAAATACCAATAATAATAAGTATTGAACTTATTAACACCACAAGTGGAAGTAAAATTAAAAATAGGAGAAGAATCGAATTAATGCTAACACCTACCTTCAATGCCTCAAATCCCTGGTTATGCGCAATAGCATTTCCGGATAATAAAGAGACGGAAACACCAAACAAACCTAAAATCATACTGGTTAATGAAATGGTTATTACTGCCATGCATTTTCCTAATACAATTTCAAGTCGAGAAACCTGACTTACCAATAAAGTTGCAATGGTTCCTCTCTCTTTTTCACCCGCAGTTATATCAATTGCAGTATGCATTGCTCCTGAAAAAACAAGTAGTATAATTAAATATGGTAAAAGAAATCCTAGAAAAGTACCGGTGACTTTTTCGGAGGAAGCAACATTTTTAGCTTCTATCGTAACGGGTAAAATATATTCCTCTTGTAAGTTAAATTTATTCAACCGCAAGGATATAATTTCTCTTTTATAGATTTCCAGAATTTTCATTATTCGTTTTTCGGCAACTCTTGACTTAGTTTCGGTTGCATCATATTCTAAAAGAATTTGACTCGTTTCACCTTGCTCAATTTTTTCTTTAAATTGCGGGTAAATATTAATGATTGCCTGTATTTCTCCAGTTTTTAATTTTTCGTTTATATTTTCTTCCGAATAAATCAGGTTGATCATTTCTTCGCTTTCGAAATAATCAATTATCTGCAATGGAATTTTTTCTCCGGATATTACTACATTTGAAATAAATTCCTCTGATTGTTTGCTGCCAAACTGGCTAAAATAACCCATACCAATAAATAATAGAGGATAAAAAATGAGCGGCACAACAATCATAGTAATTAATGTCCTTTTATCCCTGATTGCCCCGACAATTTCTTTACTAAATATTGCTTTTATATTTTTGCTATTCATTTATTGCACCACTCCGTTCTATTAAATCAAAAAATATCTCTTCTAAATCTTTTAATGAAGAGTGTTTCTGCAATTCTTTTATTGTACCAATGGCCAATAATTTCCCTCTGTGGATTATTCCTATATCATCACATAATTTTTCCGCCTCACTCATGATGTGAGTAGAGTATATGACGCATTTTCCTTGTTCCTTACATTTTTTAACATATTCGGTGACTGTACGGGCAGTAATTATATCCAATCCAACCGTGGGTTCATCTAAAATTAACACCGTAGGATCATGTAAAATACATCGGCCGATTGATAATTTTTGTTTCATGCCGGTAGAAAGCTTCCCTACTCTGACATCTTTAAAATTTTCCATATCTAGTACTTGAAAAATTTCACTCATTTTTTTATCAATGATTTTATTTTCCATCCCATTGATTTTTCCAAAAAATTTTAATGTCTCCCTGGGAGTAAATCGGTCATACAAACCTGTTTCGCCGGATAAAAATCCAATTTGCTTTCTTGCTTCATCCGGATTATTAACAACATCAATGCCATTGACCTCAGCCGTTCCGCAAGTGGGCTGCATCATAGTTGCTAAAATACGTAATGTTGTCGTCTTACCGGCACCATTTGGACCCAACAATCCAAATATTTTACCCTTTTGACAATGAAAGTTTAGATTGTTAATCGCAGCCACCTTGCCTCTTTTGTTGTCATAAAAAATTTTTGTCAATCCATTAACTTTAATCATATTCTTCAAAATCCTTATTATTATTTTTTATCATCAATAAGTTAATTTTTTATAATTCATCTATTACTGTTAATGCTCTTTACTTTTAAATCGAACTTATAATTTCTATTCTAATGGCACAGACATCAAGGGGAAAAGCGATTTTAAACTAAGAAATGAAAACCCCCACCTGCTTTAAAATTTCTTTAGTGCATTTTTTATTTCAGCAATAACTAATTCATTTTCCTCTAGCTTCAGAGCTTTTTCTAAGGTTTTTTTTGAATTTAATCCGTTAATTTTACCCAACGCCCAAGCAGCATGACCTCGAAGAATTGTATTGAATTCCTCCTGCAAAACTCTATTTAAGTGTTTTATTGCAATCGGATTACGAATATTTCCAAGCACCAAAACAGCATTCCTTTTAATTGCATCCATTGGCCGCATTGCAATTTGATTGTTTTCAAAAAAAGAATTGAATTCATTTTGAGACATTTCTAACAATGGTAAAAGAGGGACTTTTGAACCAATATATCCGAAAGGCGGTCTATATCTTTTTAATTTTTTATTTAAATTTATTGGACAAACATCCTGACAAGTAGTACATCCATATAAAGAATCTCCCCATGCATCACGATATTCCAAAGGTACGTCCATCATTCTCTCTGAAATGTACTGAAGGCACTTGGTCCTATCAATTGTATAGGGAGCAACAATGGCATTTGTCGGACAGGCGTCCATGCATATATGACAACTACCGCAATCATTCTGAAGGGGCTTGTCTATTTCCAACTCTAATTCAGTAATTATTTCACCTAAAACTACCCATGAACCAAATTTTTCAGTGGTAATAATTCCATTTTTTCCATACCAACCGACACCGGATCTACAGGCAATGGGTTTTTCTACTAAAGAAACATAGCACGATTTATTTTTAGATTTATATTTAAAGTCATATTTCTGATTGATAAAATCAATTATCTTCTGCAATTTTTCTTTTACTTCCAAATAAAAATTGGCAACATCATATTTAGCGATTTTTCCACATGGTTGTGTTTCGCAGGCTTTATTTTCCCAATCTTCTATAGCATAAGAATATGCAACAGATATAACAGATTTTGCATTTCTTAAAATATTTTTTGGATTGCATCTTTTGCGAATCCTTTTTAATTTTGTTTCATCAGGAACAGAATGCGTATGGTGTCCTTTATGTTCTGTCCCTTCCACAATATATCCCTTTTCAATGCTTTTTAATATTTCTCTTTCTGCTTGAGGGAAAATATCAGCATTTGTTATCCTGACAATATCCAAGCCAATTTCTCTTCCCATGCATTTTATTTGTTTCGTTATCGACATATATCGTTCCAATGCATTTTTTCTACTATCAAAACACCTGTTTTAACGATTCAAACAAGTTTTTTAGAAAATTAATTATTTACACTTTTCCAAAGTATTGCATTTCACAAGAATAAAATAATTTTTTTGTTCAGACTCTCTATTGTTTTCCAATATTATAGTCAATCAATCAAAATATTTTTATCTTTTTTTATAAGCTTGAATAATAAATACTACGCCTGCACCAATTAAAATTAGAGGCCACAATCTTCCAATTGCAATCCAAGGAAAAAAACTATTCAGCAGGAAAATGATTCCAATGGCTATTATTATTATGCCACCCAACAATCTTTCATTCTTACCGGAAAAAGTTGAATGATTTTCAGAATCAAAGCGTTCTTTGACTTCCTCAATAACTACCTCAGCACCTTCTTTTACTTTGTCTTTAAATTGTTCCCTTTTTTCGAAAACATCATCAGATGCCTGTTCCGGATTCTTGGGAATAATTATCCAGGCAATCAAATAGGCAATAAGTCCCGCACCTCCGATTAATACGATAAGCACAGTTAACAACCTGACAAGCGTAGAATCAACATCAAAATATTCTGCAATACCACCACATACACCTGAAATCATATAATCTTTTCTTGACCGATAAAGTTTTTTCTTCATTAAACAGACTCCCTCCCCACATTATTTCTGCTTCTTCAAAAAAAAGCCTTTGATGAAATATCGTCATTTTTAAGGAATTTTTATCCTTTAACTTACTGATTTATCCGGAAATTTAAACTTACTAAATTATCTTTTATAGCCAATTATTCTTAAAAAATCATGTCTTTTTTGGGAATCCTCTTTTTTCTCAATTCCTTTTGGAGAATTACCATCAACCACCCCCAGGACACCTCTCCCTAAATTAGTTTCAGCAATCACTACTTCGACAGGATTAGCTGTAGCACAAAAAATTGAGCAAACTTCCGGACAGTTTTTTACAGCATTTAATATATTAATAGGAAAAGCATCTTGCAGTAAAATTATAAAAGTATGTCCTGCACCAATCATATTCATATTTTTAATAGCTAAAGACTTTAATACATCATCATTTCCCTCAGCCCTTATAAGACAAGGCCCGGAAGCTTCGTTAAAAGCGATGCCGAATTTTCCACAAGGTATACCGGTCACCATTATTTCATATAGATCTTCAACAGTTTTTATAAAGTGAGATTGGCCAAAAATAACATTGACTCCCTCCGGAAATTCCATATTGATCGACTTTATTTCCATAGCAATCCCTCCCCGTTTTTTTAAATACACATTTAATTATAATAATTGTGTTATAATTACGAATATTTTACCATAATTTACCTAAAAATATTAGTATCATTCTACGCTAAGAAGGTTTCTGTATGTTTTTTTTGAACAATTTATATCTAAAATTATTTGTGAATCGAAATGTTCTGGTATTATCCCTAACAGTATCGCTTGTAATTGTTGCTCAATTTAGTTGGTATCCAATTCTCCCCATTTATCTTTTAGAGTTAGGTGCAAATGATTTCCAGGTAGGTATTTCCTACACTTTTCTTTCATTGGCTTCAACCATGATGCAATTTTTTGGGGGTATCCTTTCAGACCAGCTTGGTCGAAAAAGTTTAATCGTTTATCCGGGTTTCATTTTTCCTTTACTATTTTTTATGGTTGCAAAAATTTCCAGCTGGTTAATATTAGTGTTAATCCTTGCGATTGTAAGTAGCTTAGGTTCACTTCAATTACCGTCTGTTTATTCCATGATTGCAGAATCAGTCCCGAAAAAGAAACGAGCAAAAGCGTATAGTCTTTTCGAATTGTTTGTAGTTTTGGGAATAACTGTCGGACCGCTCATTGGAATGATTCTAATTTCTCGATTTAATACAAAATACTTATTTTATTTCAGTTCAATTATCACATTTTTGTGTACTTTATCAAGGATGTTCTGGCTAACCGAGACCCATCACCATAGATTAAAAATAAATAAAAATGATACTTTTAAGAAATTATTTAATAAAAAGATACTTTTAATTATTGTTGCATTATCTTCACTTTTTCTCTTATTTAATTTAACAACTAACGGACCTTTCATATCATTATTCGCTAAAGAAATTATGCATTTTACCAAATCAAAAATCAACCTTCTTTTTGCTCTGGGAGGATTTTCAGCGGTTATTTTCAGCATATGGGGCGGGAAGATCATTGAAAGATGGGGAAGTAAAAATACATTATCATACAGTGCTTTAGGCATGGGAATATTTGCATTATTCTGGAGTTTTACTAAATCTCAATTCAATTCTTTTATATTTTTTATTATATTGTATGTATTTTTTCAAAGCTGTTTTATAGCTTACGGTGCATTATTGGCAGATATAACTCATCAGCAATCAAGAGGTCTGGTGATTGGATTTATCGGCACAGTTACCGGTGTAATTGGTTCTTTCGGCCCATCTCTTGGAGGCTATTTAAGATTACATTTTAATCCCATATCAACCTTTTGTGCGGGATTGATCTTTGCTTTTATTACCTATATAGCTTTATCGAGTGTAAGAAAACAAGAGTAATAATAATAATCTTTATCATCTTGATTTATTTTTTATTCTTATTATAATAGTATACAATAATTCAAAGTTATCTCTTAAGGACTATATTTATATTCTATAGACTGGGAAACTGGAAAATATCTGGGTTAAAATAATTCCAATTGGCAAATCATTAGAATTCTTGTTAACCATATTAAGAAAGGAAAATTATGAAAATAAATAAATTGCAAAAAACTAAAAAAATAAAAGCAATATTTTTTGATTTTGGTGGAACATTAATGGATTCGGAAAGCGATATCATTGCCCATATCAACATCATGAAAGATTTATCAACAAAATATAATATTTCTGATTCACCTGAAGAATTGGCTGAAAAGTACAATTCTTACATTTTTACAAAAAAAATGACATTATTGGACTTTGATTCAAAAAATAAATCTTTTTTACCACTAAAATATTCCACTAACAATGCAGTTCGTAAAATTCTTTGTTCGTACAATATTAATCCATCAAATAATGATATGGATTGGTTTTCAAAAAACTATTTAAAAAACCACAAAAAATATTTAAAATTATTTCCTGAGGCTCTGGATATCATTCAAAAAGTAAAAAACAATGATTCTTTACATATAGGCATTATCAGTGATATTGATATTGATTTTCAAAGATTCCAATTTGATGCATTTGGAATTAGTGATTTATTTGATTCAATTACAACCTCCGAGGAAGTTCAAACATATAAACCGGAAGATAAAATCTTTAATGTTGCATTAAAAAAGGCCAACTGTCTGGGAACAGAATCTATAATGGTGGGAGACTCCTACGAAAAAGATATTCTCGGAGGAAAAAATATGGGCATGACCACTATTTGGTTAAATAGATATTATGGTAATAATGCAAATGGAGAAAAAGCAGACTTTACCATTAGCCAGCTAAAGGATATAGCTCCCATTATCGATAAAATTACTTAATGTGCGCTGACAACCATTCCAAATATTTAATTTTTAAATATTTTTATTAGTTAAATATGGCATTAGTATGTGAAAGGATTCAATATGAATGTTTTTTATAATAAGATATTTTCCATCAATCTAAAAAAATTTATTATCATCTTATTCTTTTTCCTTTTTTACAGCACTTTAACTACAAACATTGCATTATGCGCACATGATACCGTGATTCCAATTCTAACTTATCACAATTTTACAACCGGAGAAAGTAGTAGTTATCGAATGAATATTGATAAATTTACGAAACAAATGGATTATTTGGCAACAAATGGTTATTCCGTAATCTCAATGTCTGAATTATTGGAACGATTTTCAAATAACACTTTACCATCCAATCCGGTGGTTATAACAATTGATGATGGATATAAAGCGACTTACACTTTAGCCTATCCGATTCTAAAAAAATATCAATTCCCAGCGACCATTTTCATTTATTCTGATTTTATAGAAAAAAATACTCATAGCTTGACCTGGAAAGAAATTCAAATAATGGCGGAAAATAATATTGAAATCGGTTCCCATACCATCAGTCATTGCAATCTATTAAAAAGAATAAACGGGGAAACTGAAACACAATATCTTCATCGAATAATAAAAGAAATTTCTTTATCGAAAGAGATTTTGGAAAATAAAACTAGAAAAGAAGTTAAATATTTTGCGTACCCCTATGGGGCATATGATTCTGAAATGATACAAATAGCAGTTCAAGCGGGTTACCAAGGGATTGTTAATGCTAATAATATGAATAATGACTCTTTTCTTGATAAATTATCTTTAAACAGACAAATCATTTTTGGACAGTATACACAGGATGATTTTATAGGTCTTTTATCACAAAAACCCCTGCCTGTTGTAGAGGTGTTTCCTGAAGATGGCGCAGTCAGCAGCAATCAATTGTCGAAAATCGGCGCGGTCTTTAAAGAATCTATTGATCCTAATTCCATTTTTTCAATGAAATTAGGAGGGGCAAAAGTAAAATATGGTTATGATTTACAGAATCATAAAATATCTTTCACCCCTCAGTCTCTTAAGCCTTTGATTAAAAAATCTTATATTGTTAGCATCACTGCCCATAATAACCAGAATGAATTGTTAGGAAAAACTTCCTGGTTAATTACTATAAAATGAGTTGCATTTAAAATGCAATATCAAATATTATTCTCCTAAATATGCCTTTTTCACTCTTTCATCCTGTAGTAGCTCTTTTCCGGTACCTTCCAAAACAACCTTGCCAGTTTCCAGCACATAGGCAAAATCAGCAATCTTTAATGCGGCAAATGCATTTTGTTCAACCAGTAAAACAGTCATCCCTTCCTGATGAATCCGTTTAATAATATCAAAGATTTCCTTTACTAACAATGGAGCTAATCCCAAAGAAGGTTCATCCAACATTAATAGCTTGGGTCGGGACATCAATCCACGTGCTACCGCCAGCATCTGCTGTTCTCCACCGGATAATGTACCCCCTTTTTGCCACAACCTTTCTTTAATTCTGGGAAAAAGCTCATACACCCATTCCAGATCTTTTTCGACCGCTTTACTGTTATCACGAGCATAAGCTCCCAATTGTAAGTTTTCAAGTACTGATAAATTTGGAAATATCCTTCTTCCTTCAGGTATTAAAGCAATACCTCTTTTTACTATTTGGTCTGTAGATATGTTTGTTATAATTTTATTATTAAATTTTATCTTACCCACTTTGGGTTTAATCAAGGAGCATATTGTCCTAAGGGTAGTGCTCTTTCCCGCACCATTTGCACCAATTAATGTAATGACTTTTCCTTTTGGGACATTAAATGTGATTCCCTTTAAAGCATGTATTCCACCAAAATAAACATTTAAATTATCAACTTTAAGCATAATTTTTTACATCCACCCCCAAATAAGCCTTAATGACTTCCGGATTATTTTGAATTTCGAAGGGGTTTCCTTCTGCAATTGTTACACCATAATCCAAAACCAATATTCTTTTACATATTCCCATAACTACTTTCATATCGTGCTCGATCAAGAGAATTGTTAAATTAAAATCCTCTTGAATTTTCTGAATAAAATTCATTAATTCCTTTGTTTCCTGCGGATTCATTCCAGCAGCAGGTTCATCTAAAAGTAAAAGCTTGGGCCCAGTAGCCAATGCCCGCACAATCTCCAGTTTCCTTTGTTGGCCATACGGCAGACTTCCTGCCTTCTCGTTCTTAAATTCATCCAAATCTACTTTTTCTAATAATTCTATAGATTTATGATAAATACTCTCCTCTTCTCGAACATAGCCCGGTAGGCCAAATATTGCAGAAGCTAGATTTGATTTAAGATGAAGATGAAATCCTATCATCACATTATCCATAACCGAAAGATTATCCAAAAGTCGAATATTTTGAAAAGTCCGGGCGATTCCTAATTTTGCAATTTTATCCGGTTTGATTCCGGTAATATCCTGGTCTTGAAAGAAAATCTTATTTGTTGTAGGGGTGTATATTCCGGTAATAATGTTGAAAACAGTTGTCTTACCTGCACCATTCGGACCGATTAAACCTATCAATTCACCGGGAACAATTTTCAGTTTAAAATTACTTACTGCAGTCAATCCGCCAAATTGCATGGTAATATTATCTACATTTAATAATTCCATTAATAGTTCCATTACTTAGCACCCCCTTCAGATGATTCTTTATTTGAGAATATTCTTTGAAAAAATCTTGACACTCCATTCCAGGAAAATTCCACTCCCCCCATAAGACCATTCTGTTTATATAAAATAACAATTAGAAGGAGGGTTGCAAAAGTAACCATCCTTAAACCAGGTATTGCCGGAATTACAATTGGTCCAATATTAAAACCAGCTTCTATCGGGCGCAGATATTCCAAGGATATGTTAAATAAAAATGCGGCAATGACTGTTCCGGTAATACTTCCTATACCACCCAATACAACTACAATTAATATATTAAACGTCATGATAAACATAAATGCTTTTGGATCTATCGTTGTTAACAAACAGGCAAATAATCCCCCGGCTACCCCCGCAAAAAAAGCGCTAATTACAAAAGACATGACTTTATGATAGGTCAAGTTCACTCCGATAACTTCTGCAGCTATCTCATTTTCTCTAATAGCCATCAAGGCTCGACCGTAACTACTGTTAATCAACCCTTTAATAATATAAATAGTAATAACTGCCGCCCCTACCGTCCACCAAAGATTAGTAAATTCCGGAATTCCTTTTATGCCTAATGCACCATTAGTTATCTGAGGGATATTATTGGCGATGATTCTAATAATTTCTGCAAAGCCCAAAGTAGCGATACCAAGATAATCACCTTTAAGCCTTAATACAGGTAAACCGATTAAAAGAGCTGCAATCGCTGCAAATATTCCACTTAAAATTAAAGCAATTATAAAAGGTGTATGCATGATTGTAAATGGCCAGATCAAAGGTTCAATTATAAAAATCATCTCTTTATACCAAGGAGGAAGAACTAATAGCGTAGTGACGTAAGCACCAATGGCCATGAAACCCGCATGACCCAAAGAAAACTGCCCCGTAAATCCAAATATTAGATTTAAGCTAACTCCTAAAGTAACATAAATGGCACCAAGGTTTAATATTCTCAAATTATAGGCATCTAAATTTTTCTCGGCATAATATACTAAAATTGCCAGCACTATTAAGGTAACGATTGTATATAATTTTCCATTATTTTTTTTCATTTTTTACACCTTCTCCTGTACATTTTTACCCAAAAGACCATCCGGTTTAAATAACAGAATGAAAATCAAAATAAAAAATATAAAGGCATCTCGATACCCCGATAAAGCCGGTAAAAAGGCAACAAACAATATTTCAGACATGCCTAATATTAATCCACCCAACATCGCTCCAGGAATACTGCCTACTCCTCCTACAACAGCCGCAATAAATGCTTTTAATCCGGGCATCATACCCATCAATGGAAATAATTGAGGAAATCTCAACCCCCACAATATACCACCCACAGCAGCCAAAGCTGAACCGATAGCAAAAGTTACCGAAATAGTTTTATCAACGTTGACTGCCATCAATCTTGAAGTTTCAATATCTGTAGAAATTGATCTCATGGCAAGACCAGTTTTGGTCCTATAAACAATATATAATAATGCAGAGATAAATACAGCGGAAACAACAACTGATGCAAAAAGCGTTGATTGTAAACGCACATTTCCAAATTGATAGATATTTTTAAAAAATTTTGGCCTGAAAAAGGATTTAGGAATTCCCGAAAAAATAACAATAGCTAAGTTTTGTAAAAAATAAGATACACCAATAGCAGAAATTAAAGCTGATATTCTTGGTGCATTCCGTAAAGGCCTGTAAGCAATCCTCTCGGACATCATACCGGTAACAGCAGTTAAGATTATTGCAATTATAAAAGATGCCCACCAGGGTAAATGAAAAATCAACAAACCATAAAAGAGAAAATAGGGTGCCAGCATAAATATTTCTCCATGGGCAAAGTTAATCAGTCTTAATATACCATAGACCATCGTATACCCTATCGCTATCAAGGCATACAAACTTCCCAAAGATAAACCGTTTGCTAAATTCTGCAGGAATAGATTTAATGACATAGAATCCTCCTTCTAATTAAACTTCATCACAAATAATATATATCCATCTAACAATTTTAAACGGATTCAATTAGATTTTTTTGCTTCGAACTATTTAATTTAGAAATAAATATTTTTACTTCATTGTTAATGTGTTATGCAGGTTAGTACTTAATGCTAAATAAGCTTTATCATTTTTTAATGATAATAATTTAAACTCACTTAATATTAATAAATTTAGTCGAAAAGGTTTTTTTCATAAAGAGGTAGCATTGATTAGCTGCTACCTCTTTATGAAATTATTTAAATAAAAAGTTTACCTAGGGCTGAATTGTTGTCTCGTATGCAAAATCTCCACCTACAACTTTAACTATCACAGCAGGTTTTATGGCATCACCAATTTCATTAATGGTAATTGCACCTCCGGCACCGGGATAATCCTTGGTTGCTGCTAATGCATCTTTAATGGCAGTCGGATCAAATGAACCGGCTCTTTCGATAGCATCAAGCATTAAATTGTAAGAATCATATGTAAGAATTGATACAGCATTTGGGATTTCGTTGTACTTTGCTTTGAACAATTCAACAAATTTTGCTGATTCCGGAATAACTGGTGCATCTTCAGCGAAGAAAGTGCTGGCAACTAAACCTTCAGCTGCTTCCCCTGCTAATTCTATTAAAACCGGATTATGCAAAGTATCTCCACCTAAATATTTACCTGTATATCCCAATTCTCTTCCTTGGATTGCTATTAATGCAACATCTCCAAAATAACCTGGGAAAAAGAGGGCTTCTGCCCCTGAATTGATAATTTGTGATAATTGAGCACTGAAATCCTGGTCACCGGTGTTATATTTCACATCTGCTACAATTTCTCCACCAAGTTTTTTATACATATCTCTGTAAAATTTTGCAAGACCAACTGAATAATCTTGCGCAATATCAACTAGAAGAGCTGATTTTTTAATTCCCAGATTTTCAAAAGCATAACGTGCCATCACTTCTCCCTGGAAGGGATCAATGAAACAAGCACGAAAAACATACTCTTTTCCCTGTGTAACTAATGGATTTGTTGCACTTGCAGAAAGCATTGGGATTCCTGCTTTATCAGCAACTTCTCCGCCAGGAATTGCACAACTACTGCCATAACCAACAAAAACTCCTACTACGCCTTCCTTTTCAATAAGTCTGGAAACCGCGCTGGCTGATTCAACTTTATCACTCTTGTTGTCAACAAGTATTAATTCAACCTTTTTTCCTAACACTGTAGGTCTTTGTTCTTGGGCAAGTTCATAACCCTGCATACAAAGTTCACCACCAACTGCCATTGCACCGGTCATTGGTTCAGAAATTCCAAGTTTAACAACATCAGCAGCAAAAGTAAAACTAGTTACAGTAATTATAAGTACAGTAAATACTAAAAAAAATAAATTTTTTTTCATTCTTTCTCCTCCATAATATTTTGTGAACCTTTTCGACTAATCATTACCTTTTTAGTGACTTACTTATTCACCTCCAATAATTCATTTTAATTTAATAATAACTGTTTAATTTTAATTCAAATTGATTTTTGGACAGAATTTATCATGGACATTGAGTGTGCCTGGTTTTTAAGCAATAAATATGCTTGGTTTGAAATAATATATATTAAAAGAATGTAGATGTTTATATTTGGTAATAATCTTACTCTGATTTGGTGAGCAGATAAAGTGGTTTCCGGTAGAATAGAATCGTTAAAGCTACATTGAAGAAGATGGAACGTCATCAACTGCATTCGAATCAATTTTGCCGAATTCTCCTTTAAGAAATTTATGCACTTTTTATCACAAAAAAAATATTAAAGCGAATTTTTAAAGGTGTGATAATACGAGGAACGAAATATTACGTAAATTTTATCATTAATAATTCTAAAAAACAAATATTTTTTATGATTTCTTTACATTTTTAGAAACAATTGAGATTTATTTATTACCCGCATGAAATCCAGTACTATTTTGCTTTCATTTTATAAATCACGTGCAATTTATCAAAATTTGTCAGTACGAAATAATTGGACATTTTAAATTAATTTCTTTTTTAATCTATCAATTCTTCTTCTTTCATTTTTTCGCGAAATAAACAATACAGAAATAAACGCGGTAAAAGGAACAGTTAATATCAAACCAATACTTCCGGAAAGTCCCTGGATTATTTCTGTACTGACCATATTGAGATTTATTGCACGGAAATATGGCATATCATAGGCAATTAGAAGAATCATAATAGATAATGCACCTCCTGTGAAAGCAAGGATGAGTGTGTTCGCCATCGTCCCGATAATATCTTTACCTACATTCATTCCCGATTTGAAAAGTTCTTTTTTGCTAAGTTTTGGTATTTTCTTATGTATCTCAAATATTACCGAAGAAATTGACATTCCAACATCCATAACTGCTCCCAAAGAAGAAATTATAATACCGGCAAACATGATTCCCTTAATATTAAGTGGAAAATCACTTACCACATACACCAGCTGCTCGCTTGCTTCACCAGTTATTCCAGTAAGATAAGCTACTTTTCCAGAAATTAAAGAGATAATTCCTGCAATTAAAACACCGATAATTGTCCCGCTAATCGCTGAGAAACTTTTCCTATTTAGTCCACCAATTAAGATTAAAGACATAAATATTACAACTATTGCAGTAATTACCGCTAATAAGACCGGACTATATCCGCGAAACATCATCGGGAGCATAAAAAAAGCTATCATTAACCCGGTGATAATCAATGAAACTAACGCCATTAGACCTTTTAATCTGCCAACTAGAATCAATACAATGACAAACACAACTATTAACAAATAAATTACTTTATCTCGTGCATAGGTATCAATGACCATGATAGGTGCTTCTTTTTTTGATTCTTTTACAGCTAACACGATTTCCATTCCTTCTCTGGCAACCACGTCATAAACCAGGTCTCCATGTAAACGGGAATTGGTCAAGGTAAATTGTTGACCTTTCAATTGTCCGGATAGTATTAATATTCTAATCTTCTGTTTCCCAATAAAAACGCCGGGAATATTTCCTTCCTTGTGTAATTCACTACTAATAACTTCCAATACTTTTGCTCTTACATAATTGATATCCTTATTTTTTATACTTGAATTATTTTCGAAGAAAAAATATAAAATGAATGTCAAAATCAAAATTGAAATACCAATGATTATTAGTTTTTTTTGGTTTTTATTCATTATCTATCCTTTAATTTTCGTAAAAAAACATTTCATTTCAGCAACTAAAGGCCAGGTATCGACATTCACTATAAGTCAAAATTTAATTTTATAAAATTAATCGTTTTATAGAAAATATTGATACCTGGCCTCATCTATCTATTCTTAATAATCCTTCTATTCAGGTAGTTAAATTTTTTCCTGCAAATAGAGAATATTTAAATACCTGAAAAATCAACGTTTATTTGATAGATTTAAGTTTCATTATTGGATTTAATTGATGTCAGCAGATTAAATCCTACATTTACTAATTTATTTTTTAACTAACCAGTTTTGTTTGACCGGAGAAATAACTCCCGCCTGTTCAACAGATTCCATCATGGCATCTCTTATGGGTATAAAAGTATTTAGCCCGTCTTTAGCATTTTCAAAATTATAGTTATCTCCGCCGGTAAACATAAAATCATTCGTAACAACGGTATAAAAACCGTCCATTTCAACAGGCGTCCCATCTTCTAAAGCCATACTTATTATTCTATTACCCGCTTCTGCATCGGGATTATAAATAACTTTTACACCTGAAATTTGGATCCATCCTATATCTTCATTTAATATACCATGTTCAATATTTGCTTTAATATCTGCTCCGGACAACTTCATGGTATAAAGTGTATTGTCAAATGGCATAACTTCATATAACTTTCCGGCAGTAATTTCTCCTGCTGGTATATCAGTTCGTAATCCTCCGCCATTTGTCATAGCTATTTGCACTCCAGCCTTGTCTCTCATAATATCACATGACCATTCTCCCAAGAGAGAAGGTCCTTCGTAGCGATCATGACTCAAATCAACTGTAGTTTCCCCTAACACTTTCTCTAAAACGGGTTCCATCTCTACATTGTATTTCCCATAGATTGCCAACATATTAGTGTCATCGTTCAGAGTATCTGCTCTAGCATACAAATTGTCCAGGATTGGTTCTGCACTAATCAAGTTATTGTTTTCATCAAATACGAAAGATATTTTCGCAAATGAACGCCCATATTTGTAGGCTTGTATTAATGGCTTACCGTTGACAAATCCGCTGACCCCCTGATGCGTATGCCCGGATATAACTCCATCAACACCATCTATTTCACATAAAGCGGCTGCTTCACCGGAAATTTGACCCTCTTTATCCTGGAAAGAACCCAAATGAGTTAAGGCAATAATAATGTCCGCTCCTGCACATTTTACTTTAGGTATCCATTCATTAATTACTACTATGGGATCTTTGAATTCATAATTTTCCACATTGGCTTTAAGTGTCTTATATGCAGTCTCCGGAGTAGCCATTCCAATAAATCCAATTTTCACTCCCTGTTTTTCAATGATGGCATACGGCTCTGCCCAAACGACTGGTTCGTTTGTCCTTTTATCATAAATATTGGTACATACGAAATCGAATCCACCATCTTTTGCCCACCGGGTAATCCTATCTATTCCCCAATCAAATTCATGATTCCCGACTGCTGATAATTCAATGCCCATTTCTTTAAATACGGCAGAAACGGGTTCACCATACAAGAGATTAGACATGGCACTACCTTGATAATTATCTCCTCCGGACACAACAATAGTTCCTTCGGGGTTTTTAGCCTTTTCTACTTTAATAGCATCAACCAGTTTTACTGCTCCTACATTTTTACCGGATGGCGCAAGTGAACCATGATAGTCATTAATTGATAGAATAACAATTTCTTTTTCTGAAGCAAAACCATTAATAAAACTGCTAAACAATAATATTAATAACAGTATTACAAAAAAGGATTTTTTATTAAAATAATATTTAAGCATATTGATACGTTTCCTCCCAAAATTTTTAATTTATTTTAAAATTATGTTTAGTCAAATACCATTAGCTTTATTGAACCACCTCCTAATTTTTTTTCGTAAGAATAAGAGAATAATTCCTGGATGTTAAAAATTAAAAGTGAATTAGATTCTTATAGCATATAGCTGTATGGGGATAACTATTTTTATTTTCAATATTTTTTTAGTGTAATCCTTCTTTTTTAATATTTTTTATCTTTTTTTTTAGTAATAAGAATGATTTACTTAAACAATGGTGTAATATTCGACTATTTCTCCAAAATAAAAGGTATGAAAGTCGTTATTTGCATAATTTATTATCTTATATTCATTGCTCAATAAATCAGGATGCATTTCGCTTTTATAAACTATTTTGCATTCATAGTGCATTCCGGGTATTTGAACGATCGGGGAAGATACTTTCTTTGCAGGAAATGCATTTAAATTACATTCTATAAATTTATCAAATTCTCTTCCAGATTTTGTACCACAATATCCAAGTGCTTTCGTATTATTGTCTGTTGGGATACTTACAGTAAAACTAGATGCTTTTTCAATCAACTGATAGGTATATCGGCTTTTTCGAACCATTACAGTCATAATAGGCTTGTTCCACATAAAACCAAGAGACGCCCAGCCAATTGTCATCGTATTTATTCGATTATCAATCTCGGATTTAACATTTAAAAATGCGCCCTTTGATTGAATATCGCAAATTGTTTTTTCGGCATTTTGAAAATATTCTATCTTTTTCATACTTGATTAACCTCCTTTTTCCAATTATCTATTAATTTTACAATCACTCAATGCTTTTTAATTTTTCCACCATATTGATGAAGTCATCAATCCATTCTGCGCTAAAATTAATACCTTTGGGAGTGGGAATAAAATCCTCCTTTACCTTAACATACTGTCTAAGGTCAACCCTTTCTGCTCCTCTAAATTCGCCTATTGATAAAACCAACTTTTTATTATCAGTAACATCTATCTCGGCAATCTTTTTCATGCTATTCTCCTTTCTAAAAGTGTTTACAATTATTATGGTCAACAAATATCATGTAATGAATAATCAATCAACATCCCGCATCATATTTTTTTCTCCAAAATCATCCAGATTAATTAATTTTATTTTTTTTATTTCTTGTTCTTTCTACAATCTTATCAATTTCCTGATTTATATTATCTGTGATATTGATTTCGATCTTTTTTAAATTCTTTAAATATTTTATGACATTATTATGAGGATTCACCTCAGTTATAATATAACACTTATCCACTTTCTTCTTTTCAAAATAATTTTGTAAGCTTCTTACTGCAATTATCCCGATTTTCGAAGCAAAAGCCACAATAACCTCTTCATCCAGACTGCTTTTTCGCAAATTTAATTCTATTTTTTACCCTCCTATTAACTTATCCTGAATTGTTCGAACCAAATATCCGTCAGGCATATGATTAAATAAAAAAGAATTTGTATTTTCTTTTCTAAATGCCGGTTCAATACCTATTATGTGCATGTTTTCAACTTCACAAGAAGTAGTAAAATATTTTTGAACAATTGTACCTAAAGATCGTCCCAGCATATTCGCTAAAAACAATGATATAATAATGCTCAAAATACTAAAATGTCCTGTTAAAATCAATATTAATAAAAAAATGATTGCTGCCGTAAAATTCGCGATAGCAATACTGGTTCCACATCGACCATGTATTACCAAATCACACTTACCAGCATTTAACTGGCGTAAGCCTTCCTGTGCAGCTTCAAGAATTAAGTTTGGGTCTACAAACCCAGATATTATAAACCCATCCCGCTGTGCAAGGCCTGATATAGGTAAAGCTCTGCCAGCATATTTCTCGAGAATATTTGATGTGGCATGCTCTAATGCATGGTTTTTCCGTATATCTTTATTTTTTACAATATTTAAAATCTGCTGTGGGACTGTGAAAACAGTTATGAGTGAATACATTGTAAAACCATAAGGTATAAAAACAAGTGCGATAATAAAGAAAAAAACAATCGCAGCAAAAATTAGATAAATAACCATAAAAATCATATTAGGCTCCTTTTAATTCACTACTGACAATAGACAGAAAATAAAAATCAACAATATTTTCAATGATTATAAAAGAAACAATTTATTTAGACAACTTATAAAATTATAAAAAATGATTATTGCAATTACATTAGCAGGAATTTATATATTATTTGTTAAGGAACTATTCATATTCTACTCCAGGCATATTTCTAATAACTATAAAATCCTTGAAATTCACTTTTTACATATTTCCAATTATTCTTATTTTATCATAGCAGGAAAAATCGTATTTGGAAAATATTGATTGATTTTTCCGTTTTTCATTTTCAGAATAAAAGATTTTATTCTTTATTATTTTTTAAAATTCTTGTTTGTTAAATTATAAAAATATTTACCTTTATATATAGAAAATCAAATGATATCCACATAATTTTTTAAGAAATTAATTCATCATTTATATCTTTAACTTAAATATATTTTAATTGAAAACATGTTAACCAACTTTTATATGTTTGTATTAAATGTAAACCTTACAAATATTGACATAAAATTATATTGCTGATATATTACAGATATATGTAATAAACAGAGGTGATATGATGGCAAATAAAGAAATTTACAATGAACTGAAAAAGCGTATTGTGTTTCTGGAATACAAACCGAAACAAGTATTGAATATAAAAGAATTAGCAAAAGAGTTTGGAGTCAGTCCAATTCCAGTTAGAGAAGTTTTGATTTTATTGGAAGCGGAAAAATTAGTCCACATCATTCCCAATAATGGCATATATGTAACAGATGTAAGCTTACAAGAGCTTAAAGATGTTTTTGAAATAAGACTTTTTCTTGTAACATTTGTTGGAAAATTAGCCGCTCAAAGAATAAACTCGGAAGAGTTAAAACAGATGAAAGAACTCCTAAAAAAAATTAAAAGTGAAAAAAATAGAAATATGCTCATTCAACTTGACGCTAAGTTTCATGAATTACTTAATTCTGCCACCAAAAACCAAGCCCTGGTTGAAACATTAAATCGATTACGCAATCAAATTGGCCGTTTATGGCATTTTGCCAAAGAAAACGATCGGTACTCAGCGAATATTCCTCAAGATATTGAAAAACTTATCATCGCATTAGAGAACAAAGATGAGAAAAAATGTCAAGAAATCATGAAAGATCATGCTCTTCATTTTATTAACCAGATAAAAATATGTTTATATTCTGAATAATCTTGGTATTAATACATAACAGCACAATAAACTTATATTTTTACAGACTATTTTTCATAAAATAAATTATTGAATCATCTATTCGGAAAGAATTAATATTTCTAATATTTATTAAAGGAGAAGAAATGAAAAAAATATTAATTACCGGTGCATTAGGACAAATCGGCTCTGAACTTACAGGTCTATTAAGAAAAAAATATGGAAAAATGAACGTTATTGCTTCTGACATAAAATCAATACCTGTAGGAAAAAACAATAAGCTGGAACCTTTTGAAAACCTGGATTGTTTGGACGATCAAGCCCTATGCATAATTGTAAAAAAATACCAAATTGATACCATCTTTCATCTTGCAGCCATTCTTTCAGCAAAAGGTGAGAACAATCATCAATTAGCCTGGAAAATCAACATTGACGGATTAATCAATATCCTGCAAATTGCGAAAGAATTTAAATGTTCTGTTTTCACTCCCAGTTCAATTGCAGCTTTTGGTCCTTCAACCCCGAAGGATAATACTCCCCAGGAAACAATTCAAAGACCCAATACCATTTATGGCATATCAAAGGTTGCAGGCGAATTATTGTGCGAATATTATCATCAGAAATATGGTGTGGATACGCGTGGTGTTAGGTTTCCGGGAATAATTTCTCATGTTACCCTCCCCGGTGGCGGCACAACCGATTACGCAGTTGATATTTTTTATCAATCCCTACTACACAATCAATACAGCTGCTTTCTTGATAAAGATACTTATCTTGATATGATGTATATGCCTGATGCCTTAAAAGCAGCCATTGATATTATGGAGGCAGATCCCTGTAAGTTAATCCATAGAAATGCATACAATATCACTGCATTTAGTTTTTCACCTGAGGAACTTGCTAGAGAGATCAAAAAACATGTTCCTGCATTTAAAATACATTATTGTATTGATCCATTACGTCAGGCTATTGCAGAATCCTGGCCAAGGCATCTGGATGATCATACTGCCAGAGAAGATTGGGGATGGTCTCCGGATTACAGCTTGGTTAAAATGGTTGACGACATGATTAAAAAATTAAAAATAAAACTTAATATCAAGGAATCACATACTATTTTAAGTGCATAACCAATTTTAACACAAAAAAATAATCCTTTTTTTATAAGCATTCTATTAATAAATGGGGTTGCCATTCAGTTCATAGAAAATGACTACAATAAAATTTTTTTACAGTTTTTTCAAAATAATTGGGATATTTATCATATTAATTGTATTAAAAGAACAAAGAATTAACATTTGGGGAGGAATTTGATATGGGATTGAAAAAAGTAGAAAAAATACTTTCAAACACATTGAATAAATTAGAGAATGAAGGTCGATTAAAAGGCAAAGAATATATTGTAACCAAAGTAAAAAGAAGTGATGGAGAAAAAGGACCGAGATACTTCTTGAAGGGGAAAGGTAACCAGGAATTTCTTAAAATGAATTCTAATTCCTACCTGGGAATGTCGTTAAGAGAAGAAATCATTCAAATAGAAAAAGCAGCAACAACCGAGTATGGCGTAGGCCCGGGTGCCGTAAGGTTTATTAGTGGAACATTTTTACCTCACCGAAAACTTGAAAAAAAACTGGCAAAATTTCACAGTAGAGATGATGCTATGCTTTTTAGCTCTGCTTATACCACTGTAGTGGGAATTTTGACTCCTCTTATCACCTCTGAAACTATAGTTATTAGTGATGAGTTAAATCACAATTGTATTATCAATGCATTACGGCTCTCCAGACCAAAGGACAAAAAAATATACAAACACTTGGATATTAAAGAGCTAGAAAAAAGAATTCTCGAATCAATTCATAATGCTGACAGGTTGATTATTATAACTGACGGTATTTTTAGCATGCGAGGTGATTATGCTCCACTGGATATTATTTCAAAACTTTCTGAAAAATACGACAAGGATTTTACAGAAAACATCATTCTGATAGTTGATGATTCACACGGAATTGGGGCTTATGGGAAAACCGGACGAGGAACTGAAGAAATTACAAGCGCCACAGGAGTTGATATCCTTGTTGGAACCCTGGGAAAAGCATTCGGAGTTAACGGAGGTTATGTGACCTCCAGCCAGGCTATCATTACCTATTTAAGGGAATCTGCACCAATGTATATTTACTCTAATCCCATCTCCCCAGCTGAAGCAAGTGCTGCCTTAAAATCTTTGGAAATTCTTGACAGCCGACAAGGAAAAGACATTTTAAATCATTTACACGCTATGACAGAAAAATTCGAAAAAGGACTTATAGAA
>Ga0272441_10001663_pt1 | contig 47011 bp, 37 predicted proteins | sample SSMProp6N_FD_193582 | JGI IMG/M metagenome (GOLD analysis project Ga0272441, IMG submission 193582) | Marine sediment archaeal communities from Little Sippewissett salt marsh, Falmouth, MA, United States - SSM-Prop-6N | ecosystem: Environmental > Aquatic > Marine > Wetlands > Sediment ... | reverse complement strand
ATAGCACAACGGCACGATTCCTGCAACAGCCACCACCACGGCGGATAGTCAGGGGACAATAGGCGAGACGGAGGGGAAAGAAACCGTAATTATAGACAGCGGGCCCGGATTTGCGCTACACTCTACTGCGCTGTCCGGTCCGGACAATACAATTATGAAATTCCTCGAAGCACTACAGGAAAACCCCGTAATCGCCTCGGTGCGGGGCATGGAGGACCTGGAGCACGCCCTGGACAAGCGGATCCGGGTGATCTTCCTGCTGGCCGGAGACATCTTCAATCTGATCGATATAGAGAAGAGGATGCGGGAACCGGGACATCTGTTCCTCCTTCACCTGGACCTGATGCGGGGCATCGCCCGGGACCAGGTGGGGATCACTTATTTAAAAAAGTGCTTCGACATCGACGGGATCATCAGCACCCACACCAACATCATCAACTACGCCCGCAAACAGCAGCTCATAACCCTGCAGCGCCTGTTTATCCTGGACTCCGAATCACTGAAATCCGGCGCCAAGCTGGTACAGAGCTCGAGCCCGGACAGCGTTGAAATTCTTCCGGGGATCATTCTCCCGTCTATCCAAGACTCGCTTCAGCAACTCGCCCTGCCGCCGATCGTGGCCGGAGGGCTTATAAAAACCCGGGAAGAGGTCGATCGGATCCTGGCCGCCGGGGCGGTGGCGGTTTCCACCAGCCGGAAAGAGCTCTGGTAGATGAACAACGCGGTGTATGACGTTGCCATCGTCGGCGCCGGAGTGGTCGGAGCGGCGATCGCCCGCAAGCTTTCCTCCTACGCCTGCAGCACCGTGATTCTGGAGAAGGAGTGGGACGTTTCCTTCGGCGTTTCCAAGACCAACTCCGGGATCGTCCACGGCGGCTTTCACTATCCCACCTCCCTGCTCAAAGGCCGGCTGGAGGTGGCGGGAACCATCATGTTCGACAGGCTCCAGCAGGAGCTGCACTTCCCCTTCCAGCGCTGCGGCATCCTGGTGGTGGCCTTCACCGTAGAGGAGATGAAGACCGTCGAGCGTATGTACAGGCAGGGTGTGGAGAACCGGATCATCGGCCTGGAGCTGTGCAACCGGGAGCGCATCCACACTCTGGAACCCAAGCTGAACGCCGACGTGGTGGGAGGGCTCCACGCCCCCTCCGGTGGTGTGATCGAGCCGTACCGTTTCGTGTTTTCCCTGATCGAATCGGCCAGGAAGAACGGGGTCCAGCTGCACACCCGTTTCAAAGTGGTCAAGGCCCAGAATGAGGACGACCACTTTGTGATCCATGCCGAAGACGGCCGCAGCCTGCAGGCCCGCTACCTGATCAACGCCGCGGGCCTGTACGCTGATGAGGTATCGGCGGCCTGTGGGGCAGAGCGCTTTCACATCACCCCGCGCAAGGGACAGGAGTTCCTGCTGGACAGGAACGCCGCGGGGCTGCCCGGAAAGGTGATCTTCCCCGTTCCCGCTCCCAACTCCAAAGGGATCCTGGTCATCCCCACGCCGGAGGGAACCTGCATGGTGGGTCCCACCGCAGTGGAGCAGGAGGACAAGGAGGATCTGTCCACAACCCGGGACAACTTCGAGGCGATCTTCCATTCCGCCCGCAGGTTGATCCCCAAGATTTCCGAAAGGGATATCATCACCGCTTTCGCCGGCCTGCGTCCCGCCCTGGAAGGGGGGGATTTCTACATAGCGGTCAGCGAAAAACAGCCGCGCCTGATCCAGGTGGCGGGCATCCAATCCCCCGGCTTGACCGCGGCCCCCGCCATCGCGGAGTACGTGAAGGATCTGATGAAGTCAGCCGGCCTGGTTCTGACCGAACGGGCCGATTACGACCCGCTGATCCCTGAGGTACCGCGGATACGCCGGCTCTCCCCCTACGAAGCGGATACGCTGCTGCAGAAAGAACCCGCTTACGGGGAGATCGTCTGCCGCTGCGAATCGGTGTCGGAGGCGGAGATCGTAGCGGCCATTCGCCGCGGGCACACCACGATGGACAGCATCAAGTTCTACACCCGTGCCCAGATGGGCCGCTGCCAGGGCGGTTTCTGCAGCTACAAAATCATGAAGATCCTTCAGCGGGAGACGGGAATGTCCATCGAGGAGATAACCAAGCGCGGGGCAGAGAGCCGGCTCATCACCGATCGGGTGGGGGACCTCACCGTGAAAACCCCCACACCGCCAGCCCAGGATCAACCAGGCCAGGAGAGCGGCAGATGAGAGAGAAACGCACGGACGCCGTGGTGATCGGTGGAGGGTCCGCCGGCCTGGCCGCGGCTTCCAGGATCGCCGCGGCGGGTTATTCGGTCACGGTATTGGAACGGGAAAACGAGCTCGGGGGAATCCTCAACCAGTGCATCCACAACGGATTCGGCCTGCAGCGCTTCAAGCAAGACCTGAGCGGACCGGAGTACGCCGAGCGTTTCATCGACTCGGTGGGCAAGCAGGACAACGTGGAGGTACTGCTTGAAACCACGGCCCTGGAGGTGAGCCCGGGAGCGGTGCACACCGTGTACGGCTACTCGAGACAAGGAGGTGTGAGCCGGATCGATGCCCGGGCCATCGTGCTGGCCATGGGCTGCCGGGAGCGGAACCGGGGCAACATCGGCATTCCCGGCACCCGCCCCTCCGGGGTATTCACCGCCGGCCTGGCTCAACGGTTGATCAACATCGACGGCTACATCCCGGGACGCCGGGCGGTGATCCTCGGCTCAGGAGATATCGGGCTGATCATGGCCCGCCGCTGTACCTGGGTCGGCATGGAGGTGCTGGCGGTCGTCGAGATCCAGAGCTATCCCTCCGGCCTCACCCGCAATATTGTTCAATGCCTGAACGACTTCGGCATTCCTCTGTATCTGTCCCATACCGTTTCGGCGATCCACGGCAAGGACCGGGTCAGCGGGGTGACGGTTACCCCGCTGGAGGAGGGCCGGAGCATGGGGGCCAAGAGCTTCGACCTGGATTGCGACACCATCCTGCTGTCCGTCGGTTTGATCCCGGACAACGAGCTTTCCAGGAAGTTCGGGGTGCGCTTGAATCCGGAAACAGGCGGCGCCTTCGTGGATGCCGGCCTGATGAGCAGCATTCCCGGGGTGTTCGCCTGCGGGAATGTGCTCCACGTCCACGATCTGGTCGACTACGTGAGCGAGGAGTCCGAACGCTGCGCCTCCTTCGTGATCCAGTACCTCAAAGGCGAGTATCACCGTCAGCATCACCCGGTCACCGCCGGAGCAAACGTGAAGTACGTGATCCCAAACAAGTATCTTCCGGATACAACCAACCGATTCTACCTTCGCTCCTTGATCGTGAAGAACAAGGCGGAGCTGGTCGTCACCCTGGATGGGGAGCCGATGAAGCGCAAGAAACTGTCCCACGTCCAGCCCTCCGAGATGGTGAGTTTCAGTCTTGATGCCGTTGATCTGCCCCGGACCTCAGAACCCGGGGAGAAACGGCTGGAGGTCAGCATAGTCTGATGGAACGCAAACTGGTCTGCATTTCCTGTCCCCTGGGCTGCCGTCTGACCGTCAACTGGGAAAATGAACGAAATATCACGGTCTCGGGCAACAGGTGCGCCAAGGGCGAAAGCTACGCCACAGAAGAGATCCTGGCACCCAAGCGGGTGGTTACCGCCACGGTGGCCGTGGCAGCGGGCGCGGCGTCTGCCACCTCCGCAGCGGCAGGCCGGGCTGCTGCCGGACCGGCCGCCACCGGACAAACCGCCGCCGCGCGGGTCTTTACTTCGGGCCCCAGGCGCCTTCCTGTAAAAACCAACGCCCCCCTGCTAAAGGAGCACATCTCCGAGCTTCTCAACACGCTGTACCGCATGGAGGTAAAACCGCCGCTTCGCTGCGGTGATGTCCTGCTGAAGGATATTGCCGGCACCGGGGTGGACCTGGTGGCCGCACGAAGCCTGAAAGGACGGTAACCGTGCTGCGTATCGGAACCTCCAGCTGGAACTACAAATCCTGGGAGGGGCTGGTATACACCCGGGACAGCGGCCGCAGCTACCTGGAGCAGTACGCCCAGGTGTACGATACGGCGGAGATAGACAGGTGGTTCTGGTCCCTGTTCGATTCCCCGGAGCCGCGGCTGCCCGATCCATGGATCGCGGAGGAATATGCCGGGAGCGTACCCGAAGGATTCCTGTTCACGGTCAAGGTACCCAACAGCATCACCCTGACCCACCACTACCGGCGGGACAAGGCGGGGCCCCTGCGGGCCAATCCCCACTTCCTCTCCCCGGAGCTGTTCGCCGCCTTTCTCCAGCGCATCGAGGCGCTGAAGGATCACATCGGGTCCCTGATCTTCCAGTTCGAGTACCTCAACAAACAGAAGATGAGCTCCCAGGCGGAGTTCCAATCCCGCATGGAGAGCTTCTTCGCCTCGATCGACAGCCCCTACCCCTGCACCGTGGAGACCCGAAACCCCCAGTACCTCAACGACGCCTACTTCGAGTTTCTCAGACGGAACAACCTGTTCCCCTGTTTTCTTCAGGGCTACTACATGCCCGATCTGAGAAGGATCCTGCCCGGGCGGGAGCAGTGGTTCGGCGAGGGGGATCTGGTCATCATCCGCCTGCACGGCCCTGACCGCCAGGGCATGGAGCGGATGTCGGGCAAGCAGTGGGACAGGATCGTAAGCCCTAAGGACGAGGAGATCGGAGTCATCCTGGAAACGATCGACAGGCTGCTGCGCCGCAGGGTGTATGTCTATCTGAATATAAACAACCACTATGAGGGCTCCGCCCCCCTGACCATCGACAAGATCCGCGAGAGGCTGCCCGATTCCGGCGCGCCGAACTGATAGCCCGGGTGATTCCGCTCCATCCCGTCCTCTTGCCCTGCTTGAGGACACCTGGAAGGCGCTCCTAAAATAGACCGATGGACCAATCCGCGGCACAACGATACAAACAGTGCTGGCGGAATGTCGATAAAGTAATTCTTCTAGAGATGCAGAAAACCTCTTCGGAGATCAAGCTTCGCCAATCGACAGAACTGCTGCGGCTTGGCTGGAACTTGCATCGCCCTGAAACCGAAATTCAAACCGTACGGACAAACTGGAATCGCTTGAGGGCAAGGCTTCGGTGAGTGACTACCTCGAGGGCTTCAAAGATCCTCTGCAGGCCTTGCTGAAACTACTTGACGATGGGAACATACCCCACGTCCTCATCGGAGAGGGCTGGCCGTATCTCAGCTCGCGAAACCTCGTCTCACCGCAGATATCGATGTCCTGGCTTACCTGGACAGCGACAGGCGCATTCCGGGCCTAATCGAAAGCGCCAGGATCGCCGGCTTTTCTCCTCGTATTCAAGATGCCGAGGCATTCGCTCGCAAGAACCGTGTTCTGCTGCTGATCCACGATCAGAGCAAAAATCGCCTTGGGAGAAAGGCGCCGAGTTCAACTGCGCAGCCGTGTTCGAACGTGGATTGATCCACCTGATCTATCGAGCCACGGACCGCCCCTCCGCCGGGGAGCCCTTTGTCAGCAGCCTGGGCTATGCGATGAGCAGCCACAACTACTTGCTGACTAAGGGAAAGAACGACTAATCCTGGGCGTCCGACCCGAGAACATCCTCATCACCTCCGAGAGCGAGTGGCGGATCGGCGCCAATTGAGAAGATGGGCTATTGAAGGGCTGCCGGCTAAGCGTATCGCACCCCTGTTGCTTGTGGAATAGGCGTTGAATTAATAGACAGAATCAGCTGGCCTGGCGTTCGTGCAGCTTGGCCTGATCGCCCCTCTTGAGCTTGTGCCGGAAGTTGGTGTTCTCATCCCCAATGATCCTTTCCAGATAGGCCATCTGGCGATCCACGGCCACTATGTAGAGGTTCTGGTTGATCTCGTAGCGTTCGCGGAAATGATGGTGGGCAAGCTCGAACACATGGAGGTAGGTATCCCGCAGTCGGCCCCTCACAACCTTGTAAAAATCCCGGGTTTTCTTGAGGATATCGAACTCTGTTTCATATCCGGGAATCCCCGCCTCCCGGAACTCGTGATAGAGAAACAGCAGCTTTTCCAGGTAGGCCCGGTCGGACATCTGACCGAGAATGTCCGCGCTGCCCAGAATGGCACCGGCGTCCTGTTCCTCCTCTGAGGGGAAGGCGATGCGGGCGAAATCGGTTTTCAGATCGGTACTCTCGATAAGGCGGATAAGGGGCTCGACTTCCGGTTCTTCGATCTCGAAGACTCCGGCGTGTCGCTGGAGAAACTCGATGCTCCGCTGCTCGTGCTGACGGCTGTACTTGGCCCCGGTACCTTCGGTGTCCCAATCCTCCTGGATATAGCCGGTATCGTGCAGCAGGGTGGCCAGGAGCAGCTGAATGGCCAGTTCCTCGGGCAGGAACACACGTTCGATGTTGTACCCGTCCAACAGGCGGGCGGAGGCCAACAGCACGCTCATGGTGTGGTTGAAATCGTGGTACTCAGCCAGGCACTCACGGTAACCGGGGAACTCCCCCATAAACAGGGAGCGCACCTGGGAAAAGGCCAGACGCACCCGCAGGGCTGCGTCTTCGGAGTAGTGGAAGTAGAAGATCCTCAGGACCTCTTCGATGACCTTCTCCGCATCGTGGGTATCGATAAGCTGGGCTAACTGAACGTCCTTTTCTTCGGACATGGGAATATCTCTATTACATAATACATCCTTTGCACTGACAATTCAATTTTACGATGTTGGAAAACGGCGGTTAATATGAGAGGCCTCATCAGGAGGCTATTGACGATGAACAGCGCCGGGCCCGTGGGCCGGGAAGTATCTACCGGTTCTGCAGACCTCGGCTAACGCCTGCGGCCGAAGATCCTCAGGAAGAAGAGGAAGAGGTTTATGAAATCCAGGTAGAGTTTCAACGCTCCCAGGATGGACAACCGCATGTAGTCGGTCTCACCCAGACTGTCGCTGTGCTGGTCGCTCCAGCGCTTGATGATCTGGGTATCGTAAGCTGTCAAGCCTATGAACAGGGCCACCCCGATGTAGGAGATGATCCAGTAGAGACTTTCGCTGCGCAGGAAGAAGTTTACCAGGGAGGCGATGATGATCCCCCACAATGCCATGATCAGGTACGGCCCGATCCCGGAAAGATCCCTGCGGGTGGTTGCGGCGTACAGGCTGACCCCGGCGAATGTTCCGGCGCTGATGAAGAATACCCTGGTGATACTGGTTCCGGTGTATGCCAAAAAGATCAGGGAGAGGGTAATTCCGTTCAGGGCGGCGTAGAGGGCGAATCCCCCGACGGCGGCGCCGGGACTCAGGGTCATGATGCGGCGGGACAGGGCGATCACCAGGATCAACTCGGCTATGATCAGCCCGAAGAACAGGAATCTATTCATCACCAGTGCCCGCACGATCGAGGGATTCGAGGCTACCCCAAATGCTACCACCCCGGTCAGGGCCAGTCCGCCGGTCATCCAGAGGTAGGTGTTTCTCAATATACTTCGAGTCCTCACCGCACGGGAGGATAGGGACGATACGTTCTTATCAGACATCGCTTGATCTCCTTGAGTTCAAAGATATCGACTTTTCCACAGACCGGTCAAGCGAAAGCTCTCCCAAGAGTTTAGGTGCAAGCAGCGGGCCACCGGACTGCCCGCGAACACCCATCGGCCGGCACAGAAATGTCAGCAGGTACCAGCTGGCCGAACCCGTGAGGGCCGTTTCCAGCAGGAAAAACGATCAGCCCGGGGAATCCGCCCCTTGAGCCTGCAGCACCTGGAGCACGACCTGGCTGATTAGATTGACGGCTCGGGGGTCAACCCGTCATTTCTCGTGACATTCTGCCTCTCACCAGCCATCACTATTCTCCATGTTGTAATATTCTAATCTCCCATCGGTAACGTTGAATTATGCTCGGCTCGTGCTATAATCTTTCAGGTACGGCAGGTCCGTGGATGCTGCCTTGGTTTTTGTTCGAGTTCATCATCGGCAGCGCGTGAGTTGACTGTACGATATCGATTTCCGCCAAAAGGCCGAAATCAAGGTAGCCGCCGTTATGAAAAATCGACCTCTTCTCCTCTTTCTGGCAGTGTTTGTGTCCTGCACTACACTCTGTCCGGCTGATTCCATCGGCAACAGGGCAGACTCCCCACCGATAGTCCTGAGCGTGAAGCCGATCGTCGACATCCCTCTTGGTTCGGACAGCAACTACTACCGGATTGGCGGAGGCGTGCATGCAGGTATAGCCTACCGCATCCTCGAGGCGCCCGCACTCAGCGCGACCGCCGGCCTGGGGTATTTTCTCGCACCCCTTCAGGTGGACACGGGCATGTCGATGCTGCCCATTAGTGGGGGATTACGTCTGGACAGAAACTTGACACCTGGGCTGGGCGGAGCGGTTTTTATAAGCGCCGGTTACGGCCTAGGATTTCTCAACGACGGCAGCGGCAGCGGGGGCGCAGCCTTCCTATCTCTGGGCGGTGATCTCGCCCTGCGGCTGGGACCGGGAATCAGCCTGGGCGCAGGCCTCGAGTACCGCAACTTCCTCGGGTTGTACAACGATCTGAGCATATCGCTGGGCAGCTACTTCCGCTTCCAACCGGGAAGGCGGGCCGCAGAGATACGCCGGATCGCGGTGGCCGAGGAGACGGCAGCCGGAGTTCTGCAACTGGAGGAGGTTCAGTTCGCACGGGTGTTCCCGGCGTTCTTCAAGTACTACGACGAGCACCCTCTGGGCACTGCGATCCTCACGAATAACTCCCAGCTGCCGGTGGAACGGCTGAAGATCCAGCTGTTCGTGAAACAGTACATGGACAATCCCATGCCCTGCCGGGCGCCGCAAAACCTGGAGCCGGGAGAGTCGGGGGAGATCGTGCTCTACGGGCTGTTCACCGACCAGGTCCTGTACATGTACGAGGGGTCCAAGGTATCGGTGAACATCACGGCCGGCTACACGGTGGAGGGACATTCCGTGCAGCAGGAGTTCATCGCCAAACTGCGGCTGTACGACCGCAACGCCATCACCTGGGACGATGACCGGCGGGTCGCCGCCTTCGTGACCTCCAAGGATTCGACGATTCTTCGCTTTGCCAAAAACGTTTCCGGATTGGTTCAGGAGCGCCCCTGCCAGGCCCTGGGAGAGGAGCTGCAGCTGGCCCTGGCTGTGCACGAAGCGCTGCGTGTGTACGGGCTTAACTATATGGTCGATCCCACCACTCCCTACGCCGAGCTGTCACAGCAGGAAACAGACGTGGATTTCATCCAGTTTCCCAGACAGACCTTGGAGTTCAAGGGGGGGGATTGCGACGACCTGTCCGTTCTGTACTGCGCGCTTCTGGAGTCTGTCGGAGTGGAAACGGCCTTTATCACCGTTCCGGCGCATATCTACATGGCCTTCGCACTGGATCTGCCGCCCTCCGCTGCCCGGGAGTGTTTCCGGTACCCCGAAGACCTGATCTTTCAGGAGGGCAAGACCTGGGTGCCACTGGAGATCACGCGGCGTGGACACGGGTTCCTCGACATCTGGCGCAAAGGGGCCGAGCAGTGGCGGGAATACGCGCCGGCAGGCCGTGCAAGATTATATCCGGTGCACGCCTGCTGGCGGCACTACGAACCGGTGGGCTTCGTCGAAACCACGGGGACGATCTCGATGCCCCCGCTCGATGTGGTGGCCGGGGCCATCGAAGCGGAGTTGCAGAGGGTTGTGGATGCGGAAATCTCCGATCAGGTATCAACGATCCGGGAGGCGATTCGCGCACAGGGTGAACAGGGCCGGTTGATCAACAGGCTCGGCGTCGTATACGCCCGCTACGGGATGTACGCAGAGGCCGAACAGCAGTTCATCCGGGCACTGGAGCAGCAGGAGTATGGACCGGCTCTGATCAATATGGGTAATCTCTGCTACCTGCGTGGAGAGCCCCGGAAGGCTCTCAGCTACTACGATCGGGCCGCAGCCGCGGCACCGGAGAATCCCGAGCTGCTGATAAACCTGATGCGAACCCACCTGGCCCTCGGCAACCGCGAGCAGGCAGCCACCTACTATGACCGACTCGAGGAGAGAGCTCCTCAGATGGCCGAACAGGTACCCGACCCGGATGCAGCAGCTGCGGGCCGTGCGGCCGGAAGCGAGGAGAGGATGATATGGCAAGAGGAGTAGCTGGCAGGATCCTCGGTTGTTTGCTCGCCGCCGTGCTGCTACCGCTTGTACCGGGCTGCAGGAAGAACCCCCTGCGGGCCGCGGTGGAGGATGCGGTGGAGCCCCACGCCGCGTTCAGCGTATCGGCTTCCGCAGGGAACCGGGGAGATTCGTTTGACTTTTACGACCAGTCCACCGGCGCCATTACCTCCTGGGCCTGGGACTTCGATGCCGACGGCAGTGTGGATTCCCATCAGAAAAATCCCGCGGCCCAGGTGTTCGACACGGCGGGGTACCACGACGTGTCCCTGCGGGTGAGCGGACCCGCCGGTACGGACGAGCTGAGGGCCTGCGACTGCATCGGCATCTACGGACCCGGCTTCGATGTGGACAGGGTGTGGGCACACACCGGTGAAGAACTTCACTTCACGGACAGATCGATCCTCGGGGGTACCATTGCCGAATGGACCTGGTATTGGGAGTGGCCGTCGGCCGATATCGGTACGTACAACGTTTTTGTTGCCACCAGGAACCCAGACCACTCGTATGACACTCCGGGACAGTACTCTGTCAGCCTCAAGCTCTACGATGGAAGCACCTACTTCGACATGGAGCCGGATGAACGGGTGCATCTGGACATCAGCAAAGAGCACTTCCTGTCGGACGTCCCGGATGGCTGGCTTGACGACAGTCAGCCGCTCATTCTGGCCGCCGACCTGAACGGGAGCGGCGGACAGAACGACATCGTGGCCACCGGAACCCTTCAGCGCAAGGTCTACGTCTGGCTGGATGCGAGTGAAACCAATCCGAGCAGCATGGGCACAATGAGCAACTGGCCGCGAGCCTTGACCGTGGCCGATCTCAACGGGGATTCCGACCTCGACATCGTGAGCGCGGCCAGTACAGGATTAATCTACTATTGGGAAAACGACGGCGACGGCGTTTTTCCCGCGACCGAAACAGAGAGCTTCGGAAACGAGGACTATTTCTTCCTCTGCGATATCGCGGCCGCGGATATCGACGGCGACGACGATGTGGATGTGGCGGCAGTCGATTTTGCCGATTACCCCGATGGGAAAATCATCTGGTTCGAAAATGGAACCAGCTGGACAGATCATGAGATCGCCGTGCCCTACGACTCGCCCCGCGCCCTCGCCCTGGGCGACCTGAACAATGACAACTTCGTCGATATCGTGAGCGGCGAGTTCCACTACTACGACGAGCTGGGGGAGCTGCACTGCTGGATCAACAACGGCACCGGGAGCGGCTGGACCCGGCATACGATCAGTGACAACGCCAATGGTCCGATCTCTTTTCAGATCGCCGATATCGACGGAGACGGAGTAAACGATGTGGTGGCCGGAATGTACGGCGACGATACCGTTGTGTGGTACAAAAACGGCGGTGGTGGAAGCAGCTGGGCCTCTGGCGAGACGATCGGTTCGACCTGGGGAGTAGCTGATGTCTGCGTTACGGATCTGGACGGAGACTCCGAACCAGACGTGTTGGTCGCGGGAACGTACGACGATGAAGTCCTCTGGTTCGAGAACCCGGAGACAGGTGAGGATTGGCGTCGCCACGTGGTGGATGGCGCCTTTGACGGCGTCTGCACCGTGTACGCGGCGGATATCGACGGGGACGGCAAACAGGACGTACTGGGAACGGCCAGGTACAATGAGCATAAGCTCGCCTGGTGGAAGATCAGATAGTGAAGCTACACATGGGGATCGTCGCGAACAGGAGAAACGATCAGCGCGGGGATACGGCCCCTTGAGCCTGCAGCACCTGGAGCACCACCTGGCTGATCAGCTCCACGGCCTTGGGATCAACCTCCAGAGACGGAGACCCGCCCCAGCCGCGCTGCTGACGGACCTGGAACAGCTCCGCGACCTCCGGTTCGGTCAAAGCGGCGGGGCCGCCCAGCTGGATGGTGACCAGGCGGATGCGGGCGTACATCTCCAGGGTTTCCATGCGGTAGTAGGCCTGCATCACCGAGGTGCCCACGGTCAGGGCCCCGTGGTTGGCCAGCAGCAGGGCGTCGCAGTCGGCGATCTCCCGTGAGACCGCCTCCGGCACCTGTTCGGTGGTGGGGGTGCCGTACTCGGAGAAGCCGATCCGTCCCAAACCGAACACCACCTCCGGGAGGATCACATCCTGATCCAGACGGATCCGGGAGGTGGCGAAACCCGTGGCCGTGGGAGGATGGGCGTGTACCAGGGCATGCACGTCGGGACGCTGCCGGTACACGGCCAGGTGCATCTTCATCTCCGAGGTGGGCTTCAGATCGCCGCTGAGCACATTGCCCTCACCATCCACGGTGAGCAGCATATCCTCGCTCAAATCCCCCTTGTTCACCCCCGTGGGGGTGATCAGGAACCGCTGGTCCGGCAGACGGGCGCTGATATTGCCGTCGTTGGCCGCTACGAAAAAACGTTCCTGCAGACGTTTTCCCGCCTCCACTATCTGCTCTCGGAGCTGTTGCTCACTGCTCACCGGCTCTCCTCACAGTCTGTTGTCTGATTGATCAGCACAGTTGCCTCAATACGAGGACTGGCTCTTGGCTCCGGTCACGATAGCCACGCTGGAGCTGGCCCCGATTCGACTGGCTCCGGCCTGGATCATAGCCAGGGCATCCTCGTAGCTGCGCACCCCACCGGCGGCTTTGACCCCCATCTCCAGGCCCACGGTTCTGCGCATCAGGGCGATATCCTCCACGGTCGCCCCGGAGGAGGCGAAACCGGTGGAGGTCTTCACGTAGTGAGCCCCCGCTCTCTTGGCGATCTGGCAGGCCAGGACCTTCTCCTCATCGGTGAGCAGGGCGTTCTCGATGATCACCTTGAGGATCGTGTTCTGACGGCAGGCCCGCAGCACCCAGCGGATGTCCTCCTCCACGGTTTTCAGATCCCCCGACTTCAGGGCGCCCACGTTCATCACCATGTCGATCTCACCCGCACCGTTCTCCACGGAATTGCGGGCTTCGAAGCTCTTGGCCCGGCTGTCCATGGCTCCGAGGGGAAAACCGATCACCGTGCAGACCTTCACCCCCTTGCCCCGCAGCTTACGGGCGCAGTAGGCGGTCCAGGTGGTATTCACGCAGACCGAGTAAAAACCGTACTCCACCGCCTCCTCACAGAGTTTGTCCACCTGCTCCCGGGTGGCCTCGGGTTTGAGCAGGGTGTGATCGATGTAGCGGGCCACATCCGCGGGCCGCAGGCCCGGGAGCTCGGGGGGTGCGGTGCCCGGTTCCTTGGCGGATGCTCCCTTGGCAAGTGCCCCCTGGGCCGGTGCCCCGGTGGCAGCCGCGGTGGCAGCCGCGGTCCGGGCTGACGCCTCCGCGGCCGAGCCGTTTCCGCCGCCCGCCGGCGCGACGCTGGATCCCCCAGCCGGCGCGCTGCCCGAGCTCTCCCGCAGCTTGGCCAGAACCTGTCCTGTAATTTGATCTACCAGTTCCTGTGTATTCATAGCGATCCTCTCTCTACAGCCATCATCTTGTTGATCCGCGGCCAGTGCCGTCCTCCGGCGAAGCGGGTCTCCAGCCACAACTTGGACATTGCGCACAGCTGGTCCGGGGCGTGCAGGGGACCGCCCAGGGTGAGCACGTTGGCATTGTTGTGCTCCCTGCTGTTCACCACGGTCTTCAGATCGTAGCAGAGGGCGGCCCGTATACCCCTGACCTTGTTGCAGACCATGCTGGAGCCGATACCGGCGCCGTCGATCATGATCCCCCGTTCACAGTCCCCGGCTGCGACCTTGCGGGCCACGGCCTTGGCGAAATCCGGATAGTCCACACTGTCCTGGGAGTGGCAGCCCACATCCACGACCTTGTAGCCCAGGGAGCCGAGATAGCTCTTCAACAGCTCCTTGGCCTTGTAACCGCCGTGATCCGAACCCAAGGCCACCCGCAGCACCTTGTCCACGGTATTGTTCAATTCGTCTGTCACTGCACCTGTCATTCCTCGCCTCCGACCTGTACCTGATCCACGATGCCCACCACCATGGTGCGAATCGGCGCCATGGAATCTCCGACGATCATCCGGCTGGAGTTGCCCTCGTCGATGATCAGCACCGTTTCTCCGACCCCGGCCTGCACCGAATCCAGAGCCAGGGTCACCGCCCCGGCAGCTTGACCCTGCGGGTCCACCGGCTGAACCATCAGGATCTTGTAGCCGGTCAGCGCCTCGAGCTTGACGGTGGAGACCACCGTTCCGATCACCCGCCCCAGGGTCATGGGCGCCCCCCTTGCTGTTGCTCTCCGTACACCTGGTCCACGATGCCCATGATGGTGGCATCCGAGGGGTTGTACCAGTTCTCCAGGCCCAGGGCCGCCTCCCGGCCGCCCTCCCACAGCACCAGGTCCCCGGGACCGGCCTGCACCACATCACAGGCGATCAGGGCATCGCCGGTGGCCTGAAGCTGTTCATCTACCGGCTGGAGCAGCAGCAGCTTCACTCCCTCGAAGGAATCCACCTTCTGGGTGCACATCACCGATCCGATCACTCGTCCCAGTTTCATCAGACGATCCTGAAGTAGTCGATCAGGGCGCAGCGGCGCTCCCGGGTGAAGGTCCTGGCCCGGGTCAATCCCTCGCCGGTCGGGCTGGCGATGGTCCAGGAGGTGAACCCGGCTCCCCCGTATCCCAGGCCGTTGTAGGCCGAACCGTTCTTGACGAACAGGGAACAGTTCATCACCTTGGCCATGCGGGAGAGCTTCTCGATGTTGCGGGAGTGCATCACCGCTGTATGGCGGAAGCCGTGCTCGCAGGCCACGGCCAGATCGATGGCCGCATCCGCATCCCGGCATCGTACCAGCGGAATCACGGGCATCAGCTGCTCGGTCCAGACCAGCGGATGCTCGCGATCCACCTCGCAGAGCAGGATGCGGGTCTCTTGGGGCACCTCGACCCCTATGGCCCGGGCGATCAGGTATGGATCCTTGCCTACGAACTCCTTGTTCGGTGCACCTTCGTGGCCCGGCTTACCGGGATCGGCGATCACCAGTTTGGTAAGCGCATCCACCTGGCTGCGACTCAGCTCAAAAGCCCCATTCTTCACCAGCTCCACCTTCAGAGCGTCGGCGATCGAATCCACGGCCAGGATCTCCTTCTCATCGATGCACACGATGTTGTTGTCGAACCCCGCTCCACTGACGATGTCCCGGCCCGCCTTGACCAGGTCCGCGGTTTCATCCACCACGCAGGGAGGATTCCCCGGACCGGCTGCAATGACCTTCTTGGTGCTCTTCATGGCCGCCCGCACCACCCCGGGGCCGCCGGTGACCACCAGCAGATCGATCTCGGGATGCTCGAACAGCCTCTGGGCGCTCTGAATGGTGGGCTCGGCCACGGTGCTGAGCAGATTTGCGGGCCCTCCGGCGGAGGTAATGGCCTGATTGAGCAAATCGATGGTGAAAGCCGATACCCCTTTGGCCGAGGGGTGGGTGTTGAAGACAACCGAGTTGCCCGCGGCGATCATACCGATGGCGTTGCTGATGATCGTCTCTGTCGGGTTGGTGCTTGGGGTGATCGATCCCACCACGCCGTAGGGGGCACGCTCGACAAGGGTCAGGCCGTGATCATCGCTGAAGGTCACCGGCTCGAGATCCTCCACCCCCGGAGTCATCTGCCCGGCCACTTTGTTCTTCAGCACCTTGTCCTGCCGTCGGCCCAACCCGATTTCCTGGACGGCCAGATCGGCCAGGCGCTCTAAATTCTTCTGCACGGCGGCGCGCATGGCCGCCACCATCTGCCTGCGGATCTCAAGGGTTCGGGCCATCAGCTCTTCATGAGCGCTGCGGGCCGCCCCGATGGCCGTATCGATGTCGGGGAACACCCCTCTTTTGGCACCCGCACCGGTCACTGCCCCGCTCCCGCCCGTGGCGGAACTCCGCAGGATCTTCCCGTCCAGGCTGGTAAGCACCTGCTCCACCAACTGACGCACGCTCGCCTCGGTTATTTCCATATCTCATCCACCTCCGGCCGCTGTTTCAACAGATGCCCCCAGATGTCCGGATGGGGTCTGGGAATGAGCACCTTCCTGCACAGCAGCCCTCTGTCTTGAACATAACCTGCGCCGACGGAAAGGGAGGCCTGGACGTCCTCCAGCCGACCCATCACCTTGATCGTCGATTTTCCTCCCATCCCTCCGGCCAGTCGAATCTCAGGTATCTGTACATCCGCCTCCTTGGCAGCCATGTCCGCGGCCACGATTCCCGCGGTAACCGAGAGGCTCTCGATGATCCCCAGTGCATCCCATTCGACCACTGAGACGGGCCCCTCTATGGCGGGAATCACTCCGGGATGCAAGTTGGGGATGAACAGCTCGTCCATCAGGTCCTCTCCTCCGCACTCTCTGCCGCTCGCCAGAGAGGCTTCCACCGAAGCCACATCCCCGGTAAACAGAGCCACGAGCTTTCCCGGCGTGACGATGCGGGTTACCAGAATCCGCACCGGCGCCGCCTTGACAATCCCGTCCAGGGCCAAAAATCCGGTGGCGATGCTGGAAAACTCCTGAACGCCTATGACGGCCACCTCCAAGGTCCTACCCCTCCCTACTTGCGATAGACAATTTGTCCCTGCTCATCCACCAGATCAACGATGCCGCAGACCAGAGCGTCCACGGGCTTGCGGTCGCTCAAGGCTGTCTGCCGGCAGGAGGAACCCTGGGCGATCATCACCATCTCCCCCACCCCGGCATCCACGACATCCAGGGCCACGTGATAGCGCCCCCGGGCCTCCCCGCGGTGGCTGCACTGCTCCACCAGCAGGTACTTGGCCCCGCTGATGCCGTCCTCCCGGCGGGTGGCCACCACGGTACCGACCACCTGTGCGAAGATCATCTCAGGTCCTTCTGATAGACCAGCTGTCCCTCCACATCGATCGAGTCTACGATGGCGATGATGGCCGCGTCGCTGGGCTTGCCGTCTGTAACCGTGGTCATCCGGGAGCTGGACCCTGAGGCGTAGAACACGACCTCCCCGATCCCTGCACCTACCGAGTCCATGGCTACCACGTAATCCTTCTTGCCCTCCATGGTGGCGGCATCGATCTTCTCCAGAAGAAGGAACTTGATGCCCTCGATACGCTGCTCCTTGCGGGTGGAGACCACGGTCCCGGTTACTCGAGCCAGTTGCATGGTCAGGTGCTCTTGGCCGAGCGTTTCGCCTGAGACGGTCCGCCCCCGGCAGCTGCTCCGCCGCCAACACCGGAACCACCACCCGAACCGCCGGCCGGCCCGCGGCCCAGAGGCAGCACGCCGTCCACGTTCTCATGGGGCCGGGGAATGATATGAACGGAGATCACCTCTCCAACCCGTTCGGCGGCCCGGCCGCCGGCATCCAGGGCCGCCCGCACCGCAGCCACATCACCTCGGACAACGGCGGTCACATATCCCCCGCCTGTTTTCTCGTAGCCGGTGAGATCCACCTTGGCCGCCTTGACCATGGCGTCGGAAGCCTCCACCATGGCGGTAAAACCACGGCATTCGATCATTCCCAACGCATCGCTATACACATCCTCCATTGCTCAGCTCCTCTCAGTCTTGAATCGCCATCGCTACGCCGCTTGGCCGTAGGTTGCCCGTAGGGCCGGCAGCCGAAGGCGATCCCTTTTTGCCTATTCGGCCTGGCCTCCCGGTTCGCGACCGGCCAGGCCCTTCAAGCGGGATTCCACGATCTCCTTGCTGACCAGCACCTCCGCTTCTTCCCCGGCGATGTACACCCTGCCGAAGCGGCCCACCCCCTGGACATTGATGATGTTGATGTGGGAAGCCTTCTCCGCCTCATTGGCTGCGAAGTAGGCGTACCCGGAAGGCTCGATCTCCAGGACGTAGAGGGTGTCTCCCCGAAGCACCATATTCCCGTAGCGGACCTTGTTGATCAGCTGAGCGTGGTGATCGGAGATGTTCTTGATCAGCTGACTGGTCAGCACCCGCGGTTTCATCCGCTCCTCCTCCGTGCGCCCCAACTCCCTGAGAATGGCCGCCCCGGCCTGCCGGGCATCAGCCTGGCTGTCGGAGTGGACCTCCAGCAGCCCGAACAGTCGTTCGACGAACTGGATCCCCGGGGTCACGTTGGTCGCCTTGAGAGCGATGTCGGTGAACCGGTTGATCTCGATCCCCGGAGAGATCTCGATGATCATGCAGGCCTGCAGGGCCACCGGGTAGTAGCCCCGGGAGGTGGTGGCCATGAGAGAGGCCATCTGGTACTGCAGCGAGTCGAGGAAGATATAAGTTCTCAGGTCGATACGCTCATCTGCCATGACTCACACACCCTACTTCGATTCGCTCTGCATACCTAGAGGCAGGGCGCTGTCCACGTTACTGTGCGGCCGCGGAATGATATGGATGGAGATCACCTCTCCCACCCGTTCCGCAGCCCGTCCGCCCGCATCCAGGGCCGCCCGCACCGCGGCTACATCGCCCCGCACGATCGCGGTGACATACCCGCCGCCTGTTTTCTCATAGCGCATCAGCTCCACTTTGGCCGCTTTGACCATCGCGTCGGAAGCCTCCACCATGGCGGTAAAACCGCGGCACTCGATCATTCCCAAAGCACTCGAATAAACTTCAGCCATGTTCCCTCCTGCACAAAAATCTCTTTGTATTGTTATATTCGGCAACTATATTCATTAATATTGAAATAAATTTATCAATATATTCTATACTATGTGAAATATGTCTCTATGTCAAGCTAAAATGTGTCATATTTAACAAATTTTTGCCATTTTCGCTTGATCTTCCCAACAATCGTGTTATAATAGAAGAATTCGTATGAGCAATCGCAGGGATCGTCTGGCGGCAATCGTAGAAATTCTTCAGGCCCGAAACGCCGCCACGCTGGCCGAGCTGGCCGATCAGTTGTCCGTATCGGAGATGACCATCCGCAGGGACCTGAATCTGCTGGCCCAGGACAATATCGTCAAGGTGCTCCACTCCGGAGCCGTTCTGAACCCGGGCAGCGTGGGATCCTCCCGCTACTCCTTGACCGAAGCCGGGGCCCAGCGCCGGGAATTGAAGATGGCTATCGGAGCCGCCGCCGCCTCTCTTCTGGAACAGGGAGATATCATCATCATCGACGGCGGCTCCACCACCGAATATCTGGCCAAAAGCATCCCGGACACGCTCCAGCTGACCGTGCTCTGCTGGGCTCTCAACATCCTGGTGGAGGTCCATCGCCGGGAAACCTGCTCCCTGATGTTCGCCGGGGGCAGCCTGCACGAGAACAGTCTGGTATTCGAGAGCTCCGAGGGTGTGGAGCTGATCAACCGCTATCGGGCCAACAAGGCGTTTCTCTCCGCCAGCGGGGTCAGCGAGAAACTCGGGGTAACCTGTACGAATGCCTACGAAATCGAGGTGAAGCGCGCATCGATCCGCTCTTCCCTGGATCGTATCCTGGTGGTCGACTCGAGCAAGTTCGGTACGATTCAGCCGTCCTACTTCGCCGATCTGTCCGAGATCACAACAGTGGTCACCGACAGCGGCATTCCGAGCGAGTACGCCGAGCACATCCGCAGCCTGGGCATAACGCTGCACATCGCACCTTCATCATAGGATCTCCGGAGAGCCTGCCCTGAGCACCGGCGCTCAGCATCCTTGATGGGATGCTCCAATCCCAATACACTGATAGAACAAGCTATGGCGAATCTTATACTCGTCTCCAACCGGCTGTCCGTGTCCGTGGAAAAGAAAAAGGGGAAACTCGAGTTCAAAGCAAGCATGGGAGGGCTGGCAACGGGCTTGAGCTCCCTGGACCAGAAAAACGAAATGCTCTGGATCGGCTGGCCCGGATTGCCCGCAGATGAGCTGTCCCGGGAGGACGCACGGGAAATGGTGCCCGTCTTGCGAGACAAGTACAACAGCATTCCGGTGGACCTCACCCGGGAACAGCTGAAGAGCTTCTACTACGGCTTCTGCAACAATGTAATATGGCCCCTGTTTCACTACTTCCCCAGCTACGCGATTTACGACAACACCCTCTGGGAATCCTACCGGCAGGTCAACTCGATCTACCTGGAAAAGGTGATGGAAGAGGCGGGTGGGGATGACACGATCTGGATCCACGACTACCAGCTGATGCTCCTTCCCCAGATGATCCGGGAGAAGGTTCCGGATGCCCGGATCGGTTTCTTCCTGCATATCCCCTTCCCCTCTTTCGAGATCTTCCGCCTCCTGCCCTGGAGGACCGAGATCCTGACCGGGCTGCTCGGAGCCGACCTTATCGGTTTTCACGCCTACGACTACGCCCGGCACTTCATCTCCAGCGTTCGCCGCCTGCTGAACGTGGAGAACAACATGGGCTATGTCCAGCATGAGAACAGATTGAGCAGGGTCGAGGTCTTTCCCATGGGCATAGACTATAAAAAATACTCGGTCGCTCTTTCCGACGGCAATGTGAAAAAACGTATGAGCAAGGCCGCCGCGGAGCTGAAAGGATTCAAGGTGATCCTCTCGGTGGATCGCCTGGACTATACCAAGGGAATCCCCGAGCGCCTGCGGGCCTACGAGCTGCTGCTGGAGCAAAACCCCCGGTACCGGGAGAAGGTGGTGCTGCTGCTCATCGCCGTACCTTCCCGGACCAAGGTTCATCGCTACCGGGCCCTGAAGCGGGAGGTGGATGAGTTGATCAGCACGATCAATGGAAAGTACGGAACCCTCGGCTGGGTTCCGATCCACTACTTCTACCGGGGCTTTCCCTTCGATCATCTCAGCGCTTTCTACGGCCTGGCCGATGTGCTGCTGGTTACGCCGCTGCGGGACGGGATGAACCTGGTGGCCAAAGAGTTCGTGGCCACCCACAGGGACTCGGGGGGAGTATTGATCCTGAGTGAAACCGCCGGTTCGGCCCGGGAAATGGGAGAGGCCCTGCTGATCAACCCGAACAACAGCGAGGAAATCGCCGCCGCCCTGAAAACCGCCCTGGAGATGGATGCAGAGGAACAGGTCGAACGCAACGCCGTGATGAACGAACGGCTGAGCCGCTACGATGTGGCGGCTTGGACCAAGGACTTTCTCCACAAGCTGAGCCAGGTCCGGGAGGTGCAGAACAGTTACCTGGTGAAGAGGATGGCCGGTTCTTTCAGAGACGAGCTGATCGCCTCCTACAGACAGGCGGAAACCCGCCTGATAGTCCTGAACTACGACGGCACCCTGATCCCCTTCCGCCGGCGCCCCCGCAAGGCGGCTCCGGATCGGGAGCTGCTGGACATACTGGGTGTCCTGGCCTCCGATCCGGCAAACGAGGTGGTGGTGGCCAGCGGCCGCATGCGCCAGGTCATGAACGATTGGTTCGGGAGCATCAACGTGAGCCTGATCGCCTGTCACGGCGCCTGGTTGAAGCCCAAGGGCCTCCAGTGGCGCCTGAGCGAAGTCCTGAGCAACGAGTGGAAGAAGCAGCTGCTCCCCATCTTCCAGCTGTTCAAGGACCGAACCCCGGGCTCCACGGTGGAGGAGAAGGACTACGCCCTTGCCTGGCACTACCGCAACGCCGAACCGGAGCTGGCCGCGCTTCGGGCAAGCGAGTTCAAGGAGATCCTGTTCAGCTACACGGGGGATCTGAACCTGGACGTGTTGGAGGGTAAAAGCGCGCTGGAGATCAAACCGGTGAACGTGAGCAAGGCCCGAGCGGTTTCCACGTGGTTGTCAGGAAACAGCTGGCGGTTTATCCTGGCCGCCGGAGATGACAACAATGACGAGGCCATGTTCAGCCAGCTACCGGCAAACGCCTATACCATTAAAATCGGCCTGGATATCTCCGAGGCCCGTTACTACCTCGAATCTCCCACACAGCTGCGCAGGCTGCTGTCCGACATCGTAGCATGAAAGAGTTTCACATCTCCCGCCACGCCCGGGACCTGTACGATTTCGAGGAATCCCTGTTCGCCCTGCATGGCAATGTGATCCTGGCGGACTTCCGCGCCTCCCGGATCTTCGCCCAGAAGATGAACAGCCGCCGGGATCTGCTGCGCTATCCGGAAACCGCGGTAAAGGCGGGTCAGATCAATGCCATGGGCCTGATCGATGAGATCCTGCATTTCGTGATACAGCGCTTCGAGGCCGAGTTGAGTCCCAAAGCGGTTGACCGGGCTCTATCCTTCGTTGAAAAACGGATAGGCAGGAAGGAACTGGAGCGAACCCTGCACGATTTCACCGATCACTTTCCGCCGGTAGAGGTGTACCGCGAGGGCAGCGACCCGAAGGCCTGGCTGAAAGGCGTCACCGCCGGCAAACAACACCGCCGCCTGGCCCTCGAGGAGCTGCTGCTTCTCTGGCTGGCCAACCAGAATCCCGCCTTCTGCCCCTACCTGGAGCTGTTCGACGACGAAGCATTGGAGAAACGGACGGCCTACCTGCCGGCCATCCGAGCACTGGGGGAGTTCTTCCAACAGGAACCTGCTTTCGGCCCGGAACAGCAGGATCTCATCTCCATGCTGCGCAGTCCGGCGCTGGCCCATCCCCACTCGTTGACCGACCAGCTGGAGTACATCCGCCGCCGGTGGGGGTACCTGCTGGGGGACTACCTGTACCGTCTGCTGGGCAGCCTGGATCTGATCGAAGAGGAGAGCCGCGTGCGGGCTCCGGGCGCCGGGCCGGCCCGTGTGGCGGATTTCACCGGCCTGGAGGCGGATCTGGAGGCCTTCAGCCAGGACCTGAACTGGATGCCCAGGGTGGTGATGATCGCCAAAAACACCTACGTCTGGTTGGATCAGCTGTCTAAAGGCTACGGGCGGGAGATACGTCGCCTGGACCAGATCCCGGATGAGGAGTTGGATCACCTGGAGCGCTGGGGATTCAGCGGTCTTTGGCTGATCGGACTGTGGGAGCGAAGCCGCGCCTCGAAGCGGATCAAACAGATGTGCGGAAATCCCGAAGCCGAGGCTTCCGCCTACAGCCTCTCGCGCTACGATATCTCGGCGGACCTGGGCGGCTGGGAGGCGTTCAACAACCTCAGAGAGCGAGCCTGGCGAAGAGGCATCCGTATGGCCGGGGATATGGTTCCCAATCATATGGGCATCGATTCCCCCTGGGTGATCGAGCATCCCGATTGGTTCGTCTCCCTGCCCTACAGCCCCTTTCCCTCCTACACCTTCTCAGGCGCCGACCTGTCCCCGGATTCCGGGGTCACCATCCAGCTGGAGGACCACTACTACAGCCGCAGCGACGCGGCGGTGGTGTTCAAACGCATCGACCGGGGCAGCGGGGAGCAGCGCTACATCTACCACGGCAACGACGGAACCAGCATGCCCTGGAACGATACGGCCCAGCTGAACTTCCTGGATCCGGAAGTCAGGGAGGCGGTCATCCAGACGATCCTGCACGTGGCCAAGTCCTTCCCCATCATCCGCTTCGACGCGGCCATGACCCTGACTAAAAAGCACTTTCAGCGGCTCTGGTTCCCCGAGCCCGGTACCGGGGGGGACATCCCCTCCAGAGCGGGTCAGGGAATGGGCCGCCGGGAGTTCGACTCCGCCATGCCCAAAGAGTTCTGGAGGGAGGTGGTGGACCGGGTGGCCCGGGAGGCTCCGGACACGCTGCTGCTGGCCGAGGCTTTCTGGATGCTGGAGGGGTTCTTCGTTCGCACCCTGGGCATGCACCGGGTGTACAACAGCGCCTTCATGAACATGCTCAAAAACGAGGCCAACGCCGAGTACCGCCAGGTGATCAGGAACACCCTGGAGTTCAATCCGGAGATCCTCAAGCGCTTCGTCAACTTCATGAACAATCCGGACGAAGAAACCGCCGTGGCTCAATTCGGAAAGGGGGACAAGTACTTCGGTGTCTGCCTGCTCATGGCCACGCTCCCGGGGCTGCCCATGTTCGGGCACGGCCAGGTGGAGGGATTTACCGAAAAGTATGGGATGGAGTACAGGCAGGCCTACTGGGATGAAGCGGTCGACCCGCAGCTGGTGCAGCGCCATGAGCGGGAGATCTTTCCCCTCCTGCACAGACGTGCCCTGTTCGCCGGGGTCGAGCATTTTCAGCTATACGATTTCCAGGCTGAGGCCGGGGTAAATCCAGACGTGTTCGCCTACTCGAATCGCCTGGACGGTTCCGGGGACCAGCGCGCCCTGATCATCTATCACAACCGCTACGCCGAGACCGGCGGTTGGATACACCTCTCCTGTCCCGTTTCCGTGGACACCGGGAGCGGCAGAAATCTGGTGCAGCGCTCCCTTGGAGAGGGTTTGGATCTTGCCAACGACGAGAGTACATACTGCATCTTCCGGGATCACCTCAGCGGCCTGGAGTACCTGCGCCGCTGCCGGGAGCTGCACGAGCGGGGCCTGTACGTAGAACTCCGGGCCTACGGAGCCCACGTATTCCTCGACTTCCGGGAGGTACAGGATAGTCCTGTGCGGCCCTACGCCGCCCTGGCGGATTATCTGAACGGCAGGGGTGTACCGGAGATGGAAACCGCCCTGAAGCAGCTCCTGCTGCAGCCGGTTCAAAAGCCCCTGCACTCCCTGATCAACGCAAACACATTCCGGCAGCTGATGGAGCAGCGCAGGAGCGATCTCCAGCAGCGACGCTCACAGCTACCCGCCGCCGACATCTCGGAAAGCATAGACAGGCTCAGCCGAAGCGTGAAGGATTTTGCAGGCGCCCCGGGAGACGCCGATATCCTGGCAGCGGAGCTGAAAGCCAAACTCCTGGCCTGCCTGGATCTTCCCTCCCTGCAGACCCTGCTGCCCCCCGGTGAGGAAAACCGGGCCATCGCCGCAGAGCTAAGCCTGCTGCTCCAGGGAGACGGGGAAACGCAGGAGCGCCGGGCCCCGGGCAGTGCTGCCTTCACGTGGGCAACCCTGTTCGGCTGGCTGTTCGTTCATGCCCTGGGGAGCATCGCCGGAGCCGAGCAGCGTGCCATGCAGAGCCGCAGCTGGATCGACGAATGGCTGCTGGGCAAGCTGCTGCTCGCGGCTCACGAAGAGCTGGGGCTGAACGAGGAACAGCGGCAGGATGCCCTGGCCCTGGTAAAGATCCTTACAAGCCATCAGCTGTGGTTCGAACAGCCGGCATCCCAGAAAACCCCGGCCACAGTCACCCGGCAGGAGCGCTCGACTCAGGATCGCTCGAATACGGCTTCCCGGGTATTGCGTACCCTCCTCGGCGATCCCGAGGTCCAGGAGTACTTGAAAATCAACCGTTACCAGGAGATCCTCTGGTACCACGACGAATCCCTGCGCCGCCTGTTGACGGGGTTGACTCTGATCGCCGCGGTGGATGCCCTGAGCACGGCAGCGGAGGATCCGCCCCGTTGTGCCCGGCTGATTCGCCTCCGTAGAACCGTTGTGGATCAGATCCGCAGGGCCGGGGACGAGTCACAATACCAGGTCGAGCGGCTGCTGACCGCGTTGTCGGATTGAGAGAACGGATGTGGTATAAAGACGCGGTCATCTACGAGCTGCACGTCAGGAGCTGCTTCGACAGCAACGCCGACGGAATCGGGGATTTCAGCGGGTTGACCCGGAAGCTCGACTATCTGGCCGACCTGGGCGTTACCGCGCTCTGGCTCCTGCCCTTCTATCCCTCGCCCCTGCGGGACGCCGGCTACGATATCTCCGACTACTACAAGGTTCATCCGAACTACGGAACCCTGCCGGATTTCCGCCGCTTTCTCAAAGAGGCCCACAAGCGGGATCTGCGGGTCATCACCGAGTTGGTGATCAACCACACCTCCGACCAACACGGCTGGTTTCAGAGAGCCCGGCAGGCTCCGGCCGGATCTCCGGAGCGGGATTTCTACGTGTGGAGCGACACCTGGGACCGCTATACGGAGGCCCGGATCATCTTCAAAGACACGGAAACCTCGAATTGGAGCTGGGATCCGGTGGCCGGAGCATACTACTGGCACCGCTTCTACTCCCATCAGCCCGACCTGAACTACGACAATCCACGGGTACGCAGAGAGATCTTCCGGGTGCTGGACTACTGGTTCGATATGGGGGTGGACGGGATGCGTCTGGACGCTATTCCCTACCTCTACGAACGGGAGGGCACCAACTGCGAAAACCTACCTGAAACCCACGCCTTCCTCAGGCAGCTGCGCGCTCATACCGAGAGCAAGTTCCCCGGCCGGATGTTCCTGGCCGAGGCGAACCAGTGGCCCGAGGATGCGGTAGCCTACTTCGGGCAGGGGGATGAGTGCCATCTCTGCTACCACTTCCCGGTGATGCCCAGGTTGTACATGGCCCTGACCATCGAGGACCGCTTTCCCCTGGTGGACATCATGGAGCAGACCCCGGAGATCCCCGAGAACTGCCAGTGGGCCATGTTCCTGAGAAATCACGACGAACTTACCCTGGAGATGGTCACAGACGAGGAGCGGGACCAGATGGTTCGCTTCTACGCCCAGGACCCCAGGGCCCGGATCAACCTGGGCATCCGCCGGCGCCTGGCTCCCCTGCTGGGCAATGACAGAAGGAAAATCGAGCTGATGAACATCCTGCTGTTTTCCCTGCCGGGCACGCCGACCCTGTACTACGGAGATGAGATCGGCATGGGGGATAACTACTACCTCGGTGACCGGGACGGGGTGCGCACGCCTATGCAGTGGAGCGCGGACCGCAACGCCGGCTTCTCCCGGGCAGGCCCTCATCAGCTGTACCTGCCGGTGATCATCGATCCGGAGTACCACTTCGAGGCGATCAACGTGGAGACCCAATCGAAGAATCCCTCGAGCCTGCTGTGGTGGATGAAGCGACTGATCTCGATCCGCAAGAATGTCCAGCCCCTTGCCCGGGGAGATCTGCGTTTTCTCTTTCCGGAAAATCCCCGGGTGCTGGCCTTCACCCGCAACTGGCAGGAGGAGACCCTGCTGGTGGTAACCAACCTCTCCCGCTTTCACCAGGTTGTGGAGCTGGACCTATCCGAGTTCTCCTCCTTTACCCCCACAGAGGTGTTCAGTCAGAATCGCTTTCCCGGCGTGGGGGAGGAGCCCTACCGCCTGACACTCGGGCCCTACGGGTTTCTCTGGTTGAGCCTGACCCGGGAGCGCGAAGCCCTGCGGTTGGGGGGTGCCGGAGAAACCGTGGAACTGTCCGTTGAGGGTTCCTGGACCCGGGTGCTCCGGGGAGGGACCAGAAAAAAACTCGAGCAGGAAATTCTCCCGGCCTACCTGATGAGCCGTTGCTGGTACGCCGATAGGAACAGGCAACTGCGAAGGGTGCGGATCGTCGAAGAGCTGCACCTGTCTGCGAAGGAGAACGGACCCGTACTGCTCATCCTGGAGGCGGAGTACGGCGACGAGCCTTCTCTGCTGTACCTCCTCCCTCTGGCCTTCGCCGCTGCCGAGCAGACTCTGGATGTGATGGAGCGTTTTAAACCGGAGATCGTCGCTCGTCTGACAGCGGAGGGCTCCTGGGGATTGCTGTACGACGGCGGGTACAGCGAGGATGTTCATCGCTTGCTTCACAGCCTCCTCCTGGGCAGGAGGAAGATAAAAGGCCGCTCCGGGGAGCTGACCAGCCGGCAGCTGCCGAAAAAGAGGTTCCCGAATGATATCCGGAAGGAGGTGAGCTCCTCCCGGGTACTCGGGGTCTCCGGCGAACAGCCCGAGCCAGGTGGAGCGTGCAACACCTCGATCGTATTCGACAATCGCTTGTATCTGAAACTATACAGGCGCTTCGAGGACGATTCGAATCCGGATACGGAAATGGCCCGCACTCTAAGCGCGGTGGCTGACTTCAGCGGTGTTCCCCGCTATCTGGCCAGCCTGGAGTACCGGCGGGCAGATCGCGAAACCCTGGCCGTGGCTATGCTGCAGGAATACGTTCCCAATCAGGGGAACGCATGGACTGCACTGCAGGGAGCGTTGAGCCGCTACTACGAAGAGGTTCTGATGGACGACAGGGCCGTGGCGGAGGCGCTGTTGGAATCCGGCTCGCCCCTGGATGCCGACCACGGACAGATCGACAGCGCCGTGCAGGAGTTGATCGGCAGCCTCTACGTTCAATTCGCCGAGTTGCTGGGTACCCGTACCGCGCAGATGCACGTTGCCCTGGCCTCTGCCGGCTCCGATCCGCTGTTCGCTCCGGAACCGTTCTCCAAACTCTACCAGCGCTCCCTCTACCAGTCCCTGCGCAGCCGAATCCTGCGCAGCTTCCGTGTGTTGGAACGTGCGCTGCCCAATCTGGATACCGAGGGAAAAGAGGAGATCCGGGCGCTGCTCGCCCGGAGGGATGACATCCTGGCCGCCCTGATGGAAATAGTGAGGCACAAGATTTCCGGGATGAAGACCCGAGTACATGGGGATTACAATCTCCAGCAGGTTCTATTTACGGGCCGAGACTTCATAATCATGGACTTCGAGGGAGAGCCCGGGCTACCCGCCGGTGCCCGGCGCCTGAAGTACTCTCCTCTTCGGGACGTGGCGGATATGATCCGCTCATTCTACTATGCCGCCTACGGAGCGTTGTATCACCACACCGCGGCCCACCCCGAGGACCGGGACAGCCTGGAGCCGTACGCCGCCCTGTGGTACCGATCCATCAGCCGCCTGTTCCTCACCTCCTATCGGGGGTCCATAGGCCAAACGGGCATCCTTCCGGCAAACGAGGCCGAGCAGAGAATCCTTCTGCGTGCCTTTTTGCTGGACAAGGGGATTGCCGGGGTCGTGAACGAGCTGAAAGAGAGACCGGATTGGCTGGCTATTCCGGTCAGAGTCGCGCAGTCGATGCTCACAGAAAGCCTGCCGGGAGGTTGATGTTTTCTAGCAATTCCCGATAGGGTAAGTAGACCCGTCGTCACGGCTCTGAGCTCATGGATCAACAGATAAGGACGATCCAGCAATTCTACGCGCTCATGCAGGGCAGCGGGACCGCCCGCCGACGGATAGTCACCCGCATCCTGGAGGGAGCGGACCCGGATCCCGGGGATATCGAACAGCTCGGTTCCTGCCTCGCTTCCCTGAAGCGGATACCGCGACGGGACGGCCGCTTCGAGCTTTCCGCCGGTGGCAAGGGCGGCCGGCGTTCCCCCGAACGAACAATCCATCTGGAGCTGGACTACGAGATCGACGAGCTGGAGAAGGACATCCTGTTCCTCGAAGGGGGCGAAGATGCTCTTCTGGCTCGCATGGAGGAGCTGCACCCCGGATTTCAGGAACAGCTGAACAGAGCCCTCGCCTTCTGCCGTGGTATGCACTTTCCCCTGGGCTGCCTGCTCACCGATCGGGACGGAACCGTGAACAACTACTGCGGCCGCTATCTGTCTTCGGTTCAATCGGTGTACAACGCGGTTTTTCTCTCCAGATTCGCCGCTGCAGCGGTTGGGCATGCCGTCATCCTGACCTCCGCTCCGCTGTCCAATGGCGGCCTGGAGGATCTCACGGTCAGCCCCCCCGGCACTTTCGTGCTGGCAGGCTCCAAGGGCCGAGAGTATCTGGACGGCAACGGACGGCGCAGAGCCCTGGCCATCGAAGCGGACAAGCAGGAACGGCTGGACCGGCTCAACCGGCGCCTCACCCAGTTGCTTCAGGATCCGAGCTACGAAATCTTCGGGCTGATCGGTTCGGGGCTGCAGTTCAAGTTCGGTCAGACCACCGTAGCCAGACAGGACATCTACGGTTCTATCCCCGAGACGGATTCGCATAACTTTGCCGGGGTTATCGGGGAGCTGGTCCGAGAGATCGATCCCGAAGGGCTATATTTCAGGACAGAGGATACCGGCAAGGATATCGAGATCATCCTCACCGTCGAGGCAGAGGCGGGGCTCAAGGACTTCGACAAGGGAGACGGGATTCTCTTCCTCGATTCGGAGCTCGCTCTGAAACTGAGTCGGGGCGAAAACCTGGTCTGCGGCGACACCGCCTCGGACATCCCGATGGTCACCGCCGCTTCGGAAAAATCGCCGGATCCGTGGACGATTTTTGTAACCCGGGAGGAAAACCTGAAAGAGGCTGTCCGGCGCGCCTCCAACCGGGCTCACTTTGTGAGCGAACCGGACGTTCTGGTCTGCCTATTGAATCAACTGGGAAAGGAAAGAGGATGAAACAGCAGATTTGTTGCAGAGGGGCGATCTTCGACCTGGATGGCGTGATCACCCAGACCGCCAAGGTGCATTTTTCGGCGTGGAAGCAGACCTTCGAAACCTTTCTGGCAAAGCGCAAGGGCCTATCGGAGGACCAGAAACGTCCCTTTACCTATGAGGAGGACTATGTTCCCTACGTGGACGGGAAGCCCCGCTACCAGGGGGTGAAGTCCTTCCTCGAATCCCGGGATGTCTCCATCCCCTTCGGCAAACCCGCTGATGCCTCCAACCGGCTAAGCGTATGCGGGGTGGGAAACAGAAAGAACGAGCTGTTCCGGGAGATAGTGGCTAGCGATGGCGTGGAGATCTACCAGAGCACGGTCAACCTGGTCAAGGATCTGAAAAAGCGGGGGGTGAAGGTGGCCGTAGCCTCCTCCAGCATGAACTGCCAATTCATACTCGAAAAAGCCGGGATGGACAGCCTTTTCGAGGATATCGTGGGCGGCAAGGTTTCCCGGGAGCTCGGTCTGAAGGGGAAGCCGGAACCGGATATCTTTCTGGTTGCCGCCGAAAATATCGGGGTTGACCCGGGCTGCTCCATTCTGGTGGAAGATGCGATTTCCGGGGTCGAAGCGGGGCGCAGGGGGAACTTCGCCCTGGTGATCGGCATCGCCAGAACCGGCGATCCTCAAGCCCTGCAGGCATCCGGTGCGGATATCGTGGTTCAGGACATGAAGCAGCTGTCCTGGAAGGATATCGAGCGCTGGTTCACCCGCGGCCTGGAGCGGGACGGCTGGACTCTGGTGTACCACGGCTTCGAGCCGGAGCGGGAGCGGCTGCGGGAATCCCTCACCACCGTGGGAAACGGCTACTTCGGGACCAGAGGCTGCTTCGAGGCCAACAGGGCCGATGAGGTCGTACATTATCCGGGTACCTACATCGCCGGGGTCTACAACTCCCTGCCCAGCGTGGTTTTCCGCAGAACCATCACCAACAACGATCTGGTCAACTGTCCCAACTGGCTGCTGGTGGAGCTGGCTATAGAAAACGGGAAGTTCCGCTCGCCTCTGGAGTTCGAGCTTCTCGACTACCGGCACTCCCTGGATATGCGAAGGGCGCTGAGCAGCCGCAGCCTTACCTTCAAAGACAGGAAGGGACGGATCACCACGATCGCCTCCGAGCGCCTGGCCAGCATGGCGGACCCGCATGTGGGGGGAATCCGCTTTTCGGTGCGACCGGAAAACTGGTCGGGGCAGATCAAGCTCCGCTCCAGCTTGGACGGCACGGTGATCAACTACGGGGTTCCCCGCTACCGGGAGCTGAACTCCAGGCACCTGACCCCCATATCGGTGAGCGAGTCGGATGGGGCGATCAACCTGGAGGTGCAGACGGTCACCTCGAAGGTGCGGATCTTCATGCAGGCCCGCCACGCCCTGCTTCACGACGGCAAAACCGTCAGGTGTGAGCGCCGGGTGGACCATGATGTGGGCCTGATCAGCGAGTCCTTCGCCCTCTCCATCCGGGAGGGGCAGGAGTACACCCTGGAGAAGATCTTCAGCCTCTACACCTCGAAAGACCGGGACGTGACCGATCCTCGAGGCTCCTCCCAATCCTCCCTGGCCGGGAAACCTCGATTCGCCGATCTGCAGAAGGCTCATGAAAGAGCCTGGCGGGATCTCTGGGATCGGGCCGACATCCGGGTTGAAGGAGACCGTTTTGCTCAGGCAGCCCTGCGGCTTCACATCTATCACCTGCTCTGTACGGCCAGTCCCCACAATCGCCGCATCGACGCCGGCATGCCCGCCCGGGGTCTGCACGGAGAGGCCTATCGGGGTCATATCTTCTGGGACGAGCTGTTCATCTACCCCTTCTACAACCTTCGCTTTCCCCAGATCGCCCGAGCCCTGCTGCTGTACCGCTACCGCCGGCTGGAAGGGGCCCGGGAGTACGCCCACGAACACGGGTACCGGGGTGCCATGTACCCCTGGCAGACCGCAGACAACGGACACGAGGAGACACAAATCATCCATTTCAATCCCGTATCCGGCAAGTGGGATCCGGACCTGAGCAGCCGCCAGCGTCACGTCTCCATCGCCGTGGCCTACAGCGCATGGGAGTACTTCTACTGCACCGGGGATCTGGAGTTCATCAACGAATACGGGGCGGAAATCCTGGTGCTGACCACCCGCTTCTGGGCCAGCATCGCCAAATATGACGAGGCGGACGGACGGTACCACATCCGGGGCGTGATGGGACCGGACGAGTATCACGAGAAGTATCCGGATGCCGACGGCGAACATGGCGGCTTGGACGACAATGCCTACACCAATATCCTGGTGGGCTGGCTGATGCACAAGACCATAGAGACCCTCGAGTACCTGCCCAAGAAGGACATGCGCATTCTGGTGGAGAAAACCGGATTCAAACCGGCGGAGATGGAGCTGTGGAAGGATATCGTGAGCAAGATGAACGTGGTCATCTCCAAGGATCGGATCATCTCCCAGTTCGACGGCTACATGGATCTGAAGGAACTGGACTGGGAAGCGTACCGCAGCAAATACGGGAACATCGGCAGGCTGGACCGCATCCTCAAAGCCGAGGGGGATTCTCCGGATCGCTACAAGCTTTCCAAGCAGGCCGACGTGTTGATGATCTACTACCTGCTGTCCCCCGGACAGGTCAAGAACATACTGGAGCTGATGGGCTACCGGGTCGGAGACGAGCTGGAGCTGATGCGCAAGAACTACGAGCACTACGTTCACCGCACAAGCCACGGATCCACGTTGAGCTTCATCGTGCACGCGGGGGTGCTGAAATACCTGAAGGGCCACCGCCAGGATATGTGGCGCTGGTTCCACACAGCCCTGAAGAGTGACATCGAGGATATCCAGGGCGGCACCACCCAGGAGGGAATTCATACAGGCGTGATGGGAGGCACCCTGGACCTGGTAATGAAAGCCTTCGCCGGTGTCAGCCTGTTCAAAGACGCGATCCTCTTCGAACCGCAACTTCCCGTCCATTGGCGGCGCCTGGCCTTCAAGCTCTGCCACCGTCGCAACTGGTTTCACATCACCCTCACCCCGGCACAGCTGACAGTCAAAAAGCTAACCGAGAGCAAGAAACAGCCGGTGGATATCCTGGTGGGGGAGAAGCGCTACAAAGTCAAGGAAAAGGAATCGCTGACCATCCGACTGACGCAGGATTGAGCTCCCTCCGGTTGAGTCTCCCCCGGCTTTCGTCTTCGATTGGAACTTGGCGAAGCAGAAATCTGGATTTCCTGTTGCCCTGTTTGACTTACCTCGAGAGCAGCCGCTTGCGCCACCTGCGGTAGTAGGTGCTGCGCAGGCCCTCGGCAGCACGGTACAGGCGGTAGGAAAACGGCCGCAGAGCTACGTCGTAGCAGCCCAGCCTGTTGAGCACCCGCCCGCCGAAGCCGGTCTTGAAACGGAACAGACCGTGCATCGGGTGCTGCGGGTCGTCACTCGGGGGAATTCCGAACAGGTCGTAGAACCGGCAGCCGTGCTCCCGGGCCAGCTGGATAGCCCGCCACTGCAGGCCGTAACTGGGCATCAGGTTGCGTTTTATGTCCGAAGAGGCGCCGTACAGGTACCAGGCTCCCTCCCCCATCAGCGCAACGATGATCCCGGCCAGCAGTTGCCCCTCGTGTCTGGCGGTAAGCAGGAACAGCTGTGGAGCGCCCGCCCCGTAGCTTCCGGCCAGGGCAAACAAACTCTTGTAGTAAGCTTCACTGTGCAGGGTGATGCGGTCTCTACGGGCCGTTTCCCGGTACAGGTCGTACCACTCGGATAGAGCCGCTTCCAACTGGTCGGCGGGAGTCGTGGAGACTTCCACCCCCTTCTTGGCGGAAAGACGGATGTTGTAGCGGGTCTTGCTCTTCATGGCGGCCAGCAGCTGCTCTTCACTCCCGGTGAGATCCAGGATCACCGTGCTGGGGGGCTGAATATCCATCGGCGCCCTGTGCAGACCCCCGGAGCTCGGCAGGGATGGAGGACGGTGCCCCAGGCCCTCCTCACCCCAGGGTAGATCGAAGCGAAGGAACAGGCAGCGGCCCAGGTAGGGTCGCAGCGCCTCGGCAAGCTCCAGCAGAAAGCGCTCCGGCCGGACCACGGATTCGCTCAGCTGCGGTCCGTGGGGCACATAGGCTAGTTCCATACCCGCAGCTATTCGGCGGACCAGCACGAGCAGGCCGAACACACCTCCCCGGTAGCCGCAGCGGAAGGCCCGAGCCCGCCAGCCGAGTTGCCGGCGGAAGGCGCCCCAAAACCCGCTCTGCAGCAGAGCGCGGGTGCCCTCCAGATCATCGAGCTCGATCGCCTGAATATCGATTTTCATCTGATTTCCGCATCCATAATTTCCGCTTCTACGTTTCCGATAACCTTCAGCAAGTCCAGGCTCAGAGAAGCCCAAACCGGCTCAGCCGGGTCCATCACTCCGAGGCGGACCTTCAAGCCGTAGGGCCGGCCTGCGGGAAACGAGGGATCCAGCCAGTGCCACCTTGCATCACTGTGCAGCTCCACCCAGGCGTGTCCGATAAAGCCAACCTCGGTCATGATAAGCCCATAGGCCAGCCGGGAAGGCACGCCCGCCTTCCGCAGGAGGGCCGTCAGCAGCAGGGCATGCTCCGTGCAGTCCCCCTCCCTGCTCTCCAGTATCTCATCCAGGCCGGCAAATCCGAAGGCCAGGGATTTGTTCCGAATGTAGCGATCCGCCAGCCGCTCCAGGCACGACGGGGATACGGTTCCCCCATCCGCGTGGCAGCGATCAAGCAGCTCCTCCAACCTCGGGTCTTCCAGATCGAGGTGAAATCCCCCCTCTAAATAGCGTTGCAGCTCCGGCGGGATCGCCTCGGCGCCCAATCTGTGTGCAGTGGCGGGAATGGAATCCCCCCGGCCGGCCGGTCCTCGGCTGCTCCTCAGTTCCAGGACCAGCTCGCCTACCTCGCCACGGTCATCCGTTGTGGCCGATACGATGCGTAGTGGAATGTCCCCGGCTTCCGTGCGGGCCCCCGGCTGGGGGGTCAAATCCTCCTCCGCGCTGCACGCCGCCCCGTGCAGGATACCCACACCCGGACCGCGAAACAGCACGGTGAGCGCCCTCGTGCTCTCCAACGACAGATCCCCGAGCCCCCGGACGGGAACGGTCAGCGAAGCCACGTCGAATACGGCAGCCAGATCCTCCATCGATCCGGCCTCTGCTGACACCCCATCCTGCCCTCTGCGGGGATCCCCCTCCAGGCGGAGGATCTCCAGGGCCAATCCCACGGGGGTCTTGGAGTAGAGGAATTTCGCCTGTTCGTCGTAGACCTCGGTGGTGACCACTCCGGGAAGGCTCGTGCTCCGCTCCTCCACCAGCACGCCCCGATGTGTCCGCCCCTGGGAATCGGCCAGCTCCCCGGGGCCGAGAATACGCATCCGGAACTCTTCGATCTTCATGGTTTCCGGAGAGAACAGCCGGTAGTCGAACTGCTCCTTTGCCGCCGGGTTGGTGATCATAGCGGCGATCTCACGGTCGATCGCGTGCAGACCCCTAGGTTCATTCTCCAGGGGCAGGAAGATCTCCTCTGCCTGTTCGCCGCCACGGATCTGTACCCGAAGTTCTCCCTCGATGATCCGGGCCTCAACCCACTGCCGCTGGCCGTTCATATCGAGCTCCGAGCTGACCGATACCAGAGCGCCCTCCTCTGCCTCGATCCACACGTCGGTCTGGGTCATGAAAAAGGGAAAGCCGAAGCGCCGGATCTCCATGGTCTGCTCGATATCACTTCGGATCAACCCTTCTTCACTTTGCCAGGTGGTCTGATGAAGAAAGCCGACGGTTTTCCCTTCCAGCTGGAGCGAGTACCAATGCTCTTCAAGCTTTTCCTGTGCGTATGCGGTGTATGTCAGCAAGGGAAGGAACAGTAGCAGCAGCAGCCGCTTCATGATCGGCGCCTTCATCCGCTCCGGCGGGCCTGCACACCGGGGACAACCATCCCCGGATCTAGCGCACCTTGCCGGTCTTCACTCGTTCCGTGGTGATGGCGTTCCCTGCACATTCCAGGGGAAGATCGTCGATCAGCACTTGTGCGTCTTTCACCTGAATCGGGATGGAGAAAAATTCCTCGATATCGATCTCCTGCTTGACCTCCGCCGGCCCCTGCAAGCCGGCAAGGCCGACCGAATCCCCCGGTTGGGCGTGATCGGCGAACAGCACCTCGACGGTCTCCCCTTCCTTGGCGGCCAGGAGCATGCCCTGACTCTCAACTCCCCTCAGGCGGGCGGACTTGAGATTGGTTACCAGGAGGATGTTTCGCCCCTGCAGCTGCTCCGCCCGGTAGTAGGGAACCAGCCCGGAGACGATCTGCCGGGTTTCACCCCCCAGATCCACGGTTTCGATGTACAGTTTATCCGCCTTGGGATGTTTCTCTACCTCGGTGATGCGGGCTACCCGCAGGTCCACCCGGGAGAGGAATTTTTGAACATTCTCCGATGCTTGGGCCATGGCCTGTCCCCCTGAAAATTTCATCTTGAAGTTTGCGATCTCCTCGTCCTCCAGCTTGCGGAACAGGAGCTCCGGCGCCCGTACCGTCTCGATTCCGGACAGCACCCCGAGATCTCCGTAATCCGCCCCCTCCGTTCCCAGGAACGAGTGCATCTTTGCCGCCGTGTCGGGAAGGTAGGGATGGATCAGCACGGCCAGATCTCTGATCAGGTAGACCAGATCCCGCAGCAAGCCTGCGGTTTTTTCCCGATCCTCCTTGATCCTCTTCCAGGGCTCTTCATCCTGAAATCGCTTGTTGCCGATCGAGGACAAAGCGAGGATCCGGCGCAACGCATCCCGCAGATCTATCCGTTCCAGAGCATCGAGGATTTCCTTCTCCGCCTGCCCGACCTCCCGCCAGAAGGCCGCAGAGGCTTCTCCGGCCGCCCCGCCCTCAGCCGCCCCGTCACCATCCTGCGCTACCCTGCCCTCGAAGAAGCGATGCAGGAAGGTCAGGGTCCGGTTGACCAGGTTGGCCAGGTTGCCGATCAGCTCCCCGTTGGCCCTCTCCTGGAAATCCTTCCAGGTGAACTGTGAATCCGCCTTCTCCGGCCGGTTGTAGAACAGGTAGAAACGCCAGACATCGGCGGGGATCCCCGATTCCACCGCATCGGTGCCGAACACACCGACCCCCTGACTCTTGGAGAACTTGCCGCTCTCGTAGTTGAGGTATTCGGTGGAGGACATGCGTTCCAGGAGAGTCCAGCTCTCTCCGGAGCCGATCAGAGAGCAGGGAAAGATCACCGTGTGGAAGGGGATGTTGTCCTTGCCGATGAACTGGACCAGCTTCACCTCCTCGGGATTCTTCCACCACTGCTGCCAGTCATCGGTGAGGTTGGCGGTGATCGAGATGTAGCCGATCGGGGCGTCGAACCACACGTAGAAGACCTTGTTCTGGTATCCCTTCTTGGGCACGGGGATGCCCCACTTGAGATCCCGGGTAATGGCCCGCTCGTGCAGGCCGTCCCGGATCCAGGCCTGGGTCATCTGAACGGCATTTCTGGCCCAGGCGCCCTCCTGGGAGGTCCTGTCCATCCATTCTTCCAACCTGGGTCGGATGGCGGGCAGGTCGATGTACAGGTGGCTGGTCTCCCGCACCACTGGAGCGGTGCCGCACACCCCGCAGCGGGGCTCCACCAGGTCGGTGGGATCGAGGAGCTTGCCGCAGCTCTCGCACTGATCCCCCCGGGCTTCCGCATAGCCGCAGTGCGGGCAGGTGCCCCGCACGTAGCGATCGGCCAGGAAGCGGTCGCAGTTCTCGCAGTAGGTCTGCTCCTCGGTTTTTTCCTTTATATAGCCGTTGGAATCCAAGCCGAGGAAAATCCCCTGGGTGATCTCGGTGTGCTTGGGCGTGGAGGTGCGCCCGAAACTGTCGAAGGCGATGTTGAACCACTCGTACACCTCGGCGTGCACCTTGTAGTAGCGATCGCACAGCTCCCGGGGGGTGATGCCCTCCTCCAGGGCTTTGGTTTCGGTGGCCGTGCCGTACTCGTCCGTACCGCAGACGTACAGGGTGTCGTAACCCTGCAGGCGGCAGTAGCGGGCGTACACGTCCGCGGACAGCACCTGGATGAGGTTTCCAAGGTGGGGAATATTGTTGACGTAGGGCAACGCTGAGGTGATGAGTATCTTCTTCATGGGTACACTACTATATGTACGGAGCTCCCGCCGAGTCAAGTCCGCCCCGAAGGTGCCGTTTTCGCCAGGCGCCGTCCCCGGCGGGTCAGACGCGCCTACCGGCCAGCGGCTTGCTCGTACATGGCTGCGATGTTTTCAGGTGGGATATCAGCCTGGAGGTTGTGGATCGGAGCGAACACGAATCCGCCGCCGGGCTGCATCACCTGGATACGGTGGCGCACGTCCCGGCGCACCTCTTCCGGGGTTCCCCGGGGCAACACGTTCTGCACGTCCGCGCCCCCGCCCCAGAACACGATGCGCTGGCCGAAGCGTTCCTTCAGGGTTTCCACATCCATATGCGCCGCCGAGGTCTGCACCGGATTGAGAATATCCACGCCGATCTCGATCAAATCCTCGATAAACTCATATACCGAACCGCAGGAGTGGAGAAAAACCTTGGCCGGGCACAAGGCGTGAGCCGTACCGTAGATCTGCCTGAGCAGGGGCTTGACCAGGGAGCGGAACAGCCGGGGATCGATCTGGGGGCCGTTTTGAAAGCCCAAATCATCCCCGAATCCGATCACCTGGATATACTCGCCCACAGCCGCGAGGTACAGCTTCAGATCCTCGATAACCGCTTCGGTCAGGCGTTCCAGCAGGCGACGGCTGAACTCCGGTTCCCCGGCCAGACGCATGAAAAAGTTAGCGAAGCCGCTCAAGAATTGGCCGGTTTCGAAGATGCTGCCGCCGAACCAGCCGAACAGGGCCTTGTCCGTGTTCTCGTGCAGGAACCGTGCCCGCTTGCGGAGGAACTCGAGCTCCTCCCGGCTGATCCGGGGTAACGGGAACCGTTCCAACGCCTGCAGATCGTCGGTATCGATTTCCGCCAGCGGGAAATGCGCGGGCACGAAGGAACCGCTTCCCGGGCTGAGCACGTCGGTCATCACCTCCCCCTCGAAGAGCTTCCAGGTGCCGTCCGCTTCGATCGCCGGCTCGAATCCGGCTGGAAACAACGCGGGAGAACCGTCCGGCAGGGGATGGTTCTTCCACCGCCCGCTCAGCGCAACGCCCGGTGCCGCGTAGTAACGATCGATCGGCAGCACGTCGATGCCCCAGGCGTCGATCATCTCCGGCTCGACCTCGGCCAGCAGAAGGATGATGTTGGTCACCCTTAACGCGTCGGAGGCGAAGCGCCAGCCGCGGCCGGAGAGATACCTTCTTAGCTTGGCATAGGCCATGGCATTGATGCCGGTAACGACCGACCCTCCCAGATCGATGGCCAGACGATCCGGCTCCCGGTGGTTGATGGCCTCCACCACCCGTTCCCGTGAGGTCATGGGCGTCGCTGCAGCGGGCCCGGCCCCGATCCGTGCCCGGCCCGATACCGGAGCTCCCTCTGCTTGACCGCGGGGTGGGAGATCAGTACATTAGTTTTAAATGCCAAAAGATTCACATTTGTGAGTCTATCCGATGAGCTGTCTAAAGCGCAATCGCATTTGATACGACTTTGGACCTTCACGGGCCAACCAGCGGCCACGTGTATGCGAAAACTCAAGCTGGAAATCATCAAGTACAAGGAGGGTTTATGTCCGAACGTGACGTAACTCCTGGAAGAATGCCCAGACGCCTGACACCCAAAGCGATCATCATCGTGGTCGTGGTCATCCTGGCGCTGATCACGGTATTCTCCAGCTTCTTCATCGTGGACCCGCAGGAGACGGCAGCGGTGCTGCTGTTCGGCCGCTTTACCAGAATGGCCGACCCTGGTCTGCACTTCAAGATCCCCTTCGGGATAGAGAAGAACTACAACGTACCGACCCAGGTCGTTCTGAAACAAGAGTTCGGCTTTCGGGTCGAACGTCCCGGGATCACCACCATCCGGGCGGCTCAGGACTTCCCCGGCGAGTCGATCATGCTCACCGGAGACCTGAACATCGTGGATGTGGAGTGGATCATCCAGTACCGCATCGTGGATGCCTTTGACTGGCTGTTCAAGGTTCAGGAAAAGGAAAAGACCATCCGGGACATCAGCCAATCGGTAATCAACCAGCTGGTCGGGGACCGGGCGATCTTCGATGTTATCGGCGCCGAGAGGGCCAACATCGAAACCCAAAGCCAGGACCACATGAACCAACTGTTCGACAAGTACGAGCTCGGCATACGGGTCACCACGGTGAAGCTCCAGAACATCGTACCCCCCGCCGGTTCGGTGCAGGAGGCTTTCGAGGATGTCAACAAAGCCATCCAGGACAGAAACCGCCTGATCAACGAGGGTCAGGAAGCCTACAACCAGGCCATCCCCAGAGCCAAGGGCCAGGCGGAACAGCTGATCCAGGAGGCCGAAGGCTACGCCATCGAGCGTGTCAACAAGGCGGAAGGTGACATTGCCCGTTTCGCCCGAGTGTTGACCGAGTACAACCGTAGTCCCGGAGTCACCCGCACACGCCTCTACTACGAGATGTTCGAAGAGGTCTTCAAGGACGCGGAGAACGTCGATCTGATCGACAAGAACCTGGGCAACTTCATCCCCTTCAAGGCTCTCGGGTCGGTTCCCGCAGGAGGTACCCAATGAAAAAGACAATTACCGTTCTCGTAGTAATAGTGGTAATCGTGATCCTCTTTCTGATCACCGGGCCCTTCTATGTAATCGAAGAGGGGGAACAGGCCGTGGTCATCCGCTTCGGGCGCATCATCTCAATCCAGACGGAAGCGGGTTTGAAGATCAAGGTCCCTTTCGTGGACAACGTGAACAAGTTCCCCAAGAAGATCCTGGCCTGGGACGGTGAATCCCAACGGATTCCCACCAAGGAGAACCAGTTCATCTGGGTGGACACCACCGCCCGCTGGAAGATCACCGATCCCAAGCTGTTCTACGAATCGGTCGGTACGATCACCGGTGCTCATTCCCGTCTGGACGACGTAATCGACTCTGCGGTTCGTAAAATCATCTCCCGGAATCCCCTGGTGGAGGCGGTACGGAACTCGAACGTGATCAATGAGATCGATCGTCCGAGCGTGTATCAGGCTGGAACGGAGATCGAGGGACAGGCGGCGCAAACCCTAGGCATCGACACTACGATAGTCTACGAGGAGATCCAGACAGGCCGTGCCGCTCTCTCCAATGAGGTCTTCGACGAATCCAGCATCATCACTCCCCAGTACGGAATCCTGCTTATCGACATCATCGTCCGCCAGATCAAGTACTCAGACGAGCTCACCGAGAGCGTGTACCGGCGCATGATCGCGGAACGGAATCAGATCGCCCAAGCCTTCCGCTCCGACGGCGAGGGAAAGAAGGCGGCAATCATGGGTGAGATGCAGAGGGAGCTGCTCTCGATCCAATCGGGAGCCTATCGGGAAGCCCAGACGATCAAGGGTGGGGCGGACGCCCAGGCGGCGGCGATCTACGCCAATACGTACAATCGCAATCCGGATTTCTACGAGTTCTGGAAGGCGATCGAGTCTTACAAGACCATGCTGCCCAAGTTCCGCAAGACCCTGACCACCGAACCGGAGTACTTCCAGTATCTGTACGATCAGAGGGGTCAGTAACGCCTTTCGTATCGTCCGCCGTGGACCGGAAACTTCCGGCCGCATAGACGTGTAACCTGACAGACCCGCGGTCTTTTGGCCGCGGGTCTTTTTTTTCGATTCCTTGAGACCGGATGATTGATAGCGCTATGGTATTTCGCTCACCAAACTCCTTTCAAATTGTTCCTTGACAAGGAACGATCCCGGTGGCACACATTACTTGTAAGGAGAAACAACCATGGAACTTGAGAGAAAACCCTATGGAACCACCCCCGAGGGAAATCAGATCGACGCTTACACGCTGACCAACTCCGCGGGCATCAGTGTTGGGCTGATCACCTACGGCTGCATCATCACCTCTGTTCAGACACCCGATAAAAACGGGAAGATCGGAGAGATCACCCTCGGCTTCGACTCTCTGGAGGGCTATCTGCCCCGCCATCCCTACTTCGGCGCCCTGGTGGGGCGGTTCGCCAACCGCATCGCCGCCGGCAAGTTCGAGTTGGAGGGTAAGCAGTACACCCTGGCCTGCAATGAGAAAGGGGCAAATCACCTGCACGGCGGCACTGTCGGCTTTGACAAGCGCATCTGGGCGGCGGAGCAGCTGCGGGAGAAGGACGCCGTGGGTGTGCGCTTCTCCTACACGAGCCCGGACGGAGAGGAGGCATATCCGGGCCGGCTGGAGGTCACCGTAACCTACTCGCTGAACGAGGAGAACGAGCTGCGCCTGGACTACAGGGCCGAAACCAGCAAGGCGACACCGCTCAACCTGACCAACCATACCTACTGGAACCTGAGCGGCCCCGGTTCCGGTACGATCTACGATCACCTTCTCACGGTGAACGGCTCCCGCTATCTGGCTGTAAACGAGCAGCTGATTCCCACCGGTGAGATCCTCCCGGTGGAGGGCACGCCCCTGGATTTTCGAAAGCAAAAGGCAATCGGCCGGGACATCAATCAGCTTCCCGTGGGTTACGATCACTGTTTCGTCCTCGACAGGCAGGGCGATCGCTTGGAACCGCTCGCCCGGGTGGTGGATCCGGCCAGCGGCAGGGGAATCGAGCTTTCCACAACCAAACCCGCGGTCCAGCTGTATACCGGCAACTACCTTGATGGTATTCGCGGCGCCGGAGGCAGAATTTTCGACAGGCACACGGCCCTCTGCCTGGAAACTCAGTACTATCCGGACGCGGTGAATCATTCCAATTTTCCCTCGGCTGTTCTTCGCCCAGGGGAAACATACGCCCACACTACGGTCCATCGTTTTTTCGCGGGGTGATCCCGCGGCCTCGGCTCACCGGCCCTCAATGAAACCCGCTTTGCAATCCCTGTCTTAGAAGCTGACTGTTGCACTCGTATTTATTATCTTAGCTCTATGAAAAGCAACAGACTCCGAATTGGCTTGATAGTAATAACCATCTGTATAGCCCAGATCGGGTGGGCCCAAAACACCCTGCCCACCGAAAGGATCCGCCTGCCCGAAGGTTTCCGGATCCAAGTCTACGCCTCCTCCTTGAGAACCGCCCGGGGATTGAGCTTCGCCTCCGATGGTACCCTGTTCGTGGGCTCGAAGAGCGGAGAGGTCTATGCGGTCCGACCGAACGGTGAAACCCTGACCGTAACCCGGGGGCTGAACATGCCCGTGGGTCTGGATTTCTTCGAGGGGGATCTGTACATCTCCTCTTTGTCTGAGATCGTGAAGATAGAAAACGTCCTGGACAATCTGGGCACAAACCCTCAGCCCCGGGTTCTGATCGACACCCTTCCGAGGGACCGCCATCACGGCTGGAAGTTCATCAAGGTGGGTCCGGACAGGAAGCTGTACGTGCCGGTGGGGGCACCCTGTAACGTCTGCGAGCGAGAGGACGAGCGCTACGCCAGCATCCTGCGCATGAATCTTGACGGAAGCGATCTGGAACTTGTAGCCAGCGGGGTGCGCAACACCGTGGGCTTTGACTGGCACCCCGAGACCGGAGAGCTGTGGTTCACCGACAACGGCCGTGACCTGATGGGCGACGACATCCCCCCGGATGAGCTCAACCGTGCTCCCCGGGCGGGCCTTCACTTCGGCTTCCCCTACCTGCACGGCGGCAGTGTGCAGGATCCCCGGTTCTGGGATGACCGGCCACAGGGAGTGGAGTTCGAGCTACCCAAACACGAGTTCCCCGCCCACGTAGCGGCCTTGGGCATGCGCTTCTACACGGCGAATCAGTTCCCGGAGGAGTATCGTGGGGGAATCTTCGTGGCCGAGCACGGCTCCTGGAACCGTTCGCAGAAGATCGGCTACCGGGTGAGCTACCTGCACCTGGAGGGGAACCGAGTCAGGGAGTATCGCATCTTCGCCGAGGGCTGGCTGGAAGGACAGCGTTCCTGGGGCCGCCCCGCCGACGTGGAGATCGGACCGGACGGCGCCCTGTACGTGGCCGATGATGCTGCCAGCGCCGTGTACCGCATCAGCTATCAACCGTAGCGGATGCGGATCGGAGAGAGATTCGCAACAGTCCGTACTGTAACATAATATGATTTCTCCCAATCTAACAGCCAGGACGCCTGTTTGATTGGAAGCCAGGGGGCCGGAAGATCAGGTTTCAGAGAAAAATCGTGTTGCCCGCGGAGGATTTTCGCTCAGGCCCTACTGGTAAGGGCGGATGGTGAGCTCCAAGGCATTCTCGGTGAATGAAGTAAGGCGAGACCGGAATGAAAGAAAACGGCAACGTATGTAGCCTTGGGCGGTGGGACATATGGTTGTGAGTTAATCGTTAGAATTCCGTTGACCGTTGTTTCCGCAAAGGTACCCCGGCCTTAGGCCGCATTTCGGAAGGCTTTAGATTACTTTCTCTAACGATTCTATCACAAACTGGTTAAGGCTTTGGCCTTTCTCCATGGCCTTGATATAGGCACGGTGATGGACCTCTGAGGGAAGCCTGACTACAAACTTGCCTGAGAAGGGCTTCTCAGGCTTCTCGTTCCTTGTAGCGCAAAACTCCAGATAGTCATCGATCGAATCCCGAAATGCCTTTCTCACTTCATCAACAGTCTTTCCCTGGAAAGTGATTACATCCCTGGTATCTAAGACTTCACCATGGAGTAATTCAGCCTCATCGTCGAATTCGACGTAGCCCGTGTATCCTTTATACTTCAGCATCTTTCACTCCCGCAGCGACTAAATATCTTCGTATTGATTTCACAGATCCTTTATCTGTCACTTTTCTTGGATGTGGTCTGTGAAATACGGCTCGGACATCCTGTAGTGCAACACGGACACGAGATCCTCTACCTTCAGTTATTTCGGTACCCAAAGCATACAGAAGGCTTTCAATATCAGTCCACAAGATGTCCGATCGAACCGGATCCTCAAATATCGCCGCTAGTGTGCTTTCATTTTTCTTACTCACGACACGTTATGATACTGATTTATAGTATCATGAATATTCTGTCAATAGGAAAATTCTCTATTTGATGCGCAAACCCGCCCCAGACGCATACGACCGCACCAGTCTACTTGGCCAGGATTCAATCCCGGGTAATTTGAGTATACCCCGGATCGGAAGGCAGCTTTACGGATATGAGTGCACCCTTGGCAGCGCAACCCGGAGGAAACACCTTGAAGTAAATAAAAGGTTGTGCCCCGCGGAAATGAAAGCTATGATTTGAGTATCAAACGAGAAGGGAGCATCTATGAAAAGCAGGACGCTACTGACATGTTTGTTGATCTTTTTAGTTTTCACAGGAACCTTGACGGCAGATGAAGAGGACGCCCAGGCACTGTTGAACAAAGTCGCCTATCAGGATCTGGAAGGACTAAAAAGTTTAATTGCCAGCGGGATTGATGTCAATTCACAGGATGCTTCATATGGAAGCACGGCGCTTATCGCGGCCTGCACCTACGGCTTCACGGATATCGCCAAGTACTTAATATCCGAAGGGGCCGATGTTAACATTCAGAATACAATGTATGGGCAAACGGCTCTCTTCGCAGCGGTCTACAGTTCACATGAGCTGGTTGAGGTTTTGCTGGCCAACGGTGCGGATATTCATATCAGAGACAAGTACGGGACAACGGCCTTTATGAATAGCATATCTGCCGTGCTGGGCGGAAGCCAGACAACCGAGGTAGCCTCTCTTTTACTCGAGAGGGGAGCTGATGTGAATGAATCCATAAATACAGCTCCCGGCACCGGATTCACCAGTCTCATGATGGTTGCCCGAAACGCCAGGCCTGATCTTGTCGAATTCCTGCTCGCCAACGGCGCCGATATAAACGCCAGAGCCGAAGACGGATCGACCGCCCTGAGCTTGGCCCTGGAAGAAAATGATGAGCAGATGGCGGCCCTTCTAAAGGCGAACGGGGCGACGGAATAACATCAGTCAGCGCCGCTTGTTCCTGAACCAGACCCGGTGGTATCGCGCTTGACATGGAAAATTCTGTCTCCTATTCCTGAAGAAGAGAGGAATCCACACCTTTCAGATGCTCTAAGCCCGGTTGATCCCAGCGGATGGGAAAGGGCTACCAGACCAGAATCAATTCGGTCTTACGATCGTTCTACGAAGCACATAAGAAAAAGATATCTTAAGCATTTTTCTATTCGCGAATTCGCATTGACATAATAACCACAGTATGCCATTGGGGGACGTGGGCCGCAGGTTTGCTGGGAACTGCCAGCCCGGTGATATGTGTCGCCAACACAGCCCACTGCGAATTGACCTGATCCGATAGTTCAACAACACCATCAAAAACAAAAAACAGCTCAGATTAAACATGGACGTTTAATCTGAGCTGGTAACTTGGACTGTGGACATCGTGTCCACAGTCCAGGAAGGGGCGGGGGAAAAATTAGAATCTGATGTCCCCGTACAACGGGAACGGTTCGCAGAATACTGCGTCACTTGAAAATCGGCCGATGAGGCATAACCAGGATGGAGCGCCGTCGCGACGCCCAGCAGATCCCCACCCCGGCTGGATCCAAACTTCGTGTAATCTCTTATCTGTCCCCGCAGCTCCTCCTGTCTCCTTCCAGAGGCGGGTTTCTTGAGCAGGCACAAAGTCCCGGAGCGCAATCATAGTGGTGCCAGGTGGGATCTCGTTCGCCCAATCAGAGGTCACGCGTTGGAATGTCCCCGATCGTCGCGAAAACCGCGGATTCTGATCGATTCGCCGGTCAGTGCCAGTTATAACTTTTGCACTAGGATTTCGATCAAGCACTTTTTCTCTCTTCCTTGATTTGTGTCAGCATTTTATTATACTCCTTCATCTTCCTGTCGAAGACTCGGTGCTCAATCCAGCAATATTCTTCTCCGGTCAGCAGC